>JAEEGH010014389.1_pt1 | contig 17365 bp, 7 predicted proteins | sample 9134181 | NCBI WGS metagenome assembly JAEEGH01 (sample SAMN16246544, study PRJNA631951) | gut metagenome | biome: gut microbiome; feature: rumen; material: DP-attached | host: Bos | place: Iran: Karaj | collected 2018-10
TCGCCCGACAATGCCTAATTTTGCCGCCGTTTTTGAGTATGGAAAAAAAGAATACACTTCATTGGGGTTATATAGCGGGCATCGTCTCGGGCATTACATACGGCATGAACCCGCTCTTTGGCGTGCCCGTCATCAACAAGGGCTTGGATGTCAACTCTTTATTGTTTTATCGTTATGGTGTGGCCACGTTGTTGATGTTGGCTTATATGCTCATTGCGAAACGGCAGATTCGCATTACATGGAAGCAGTTCGGACTGATGACCATCCTCGGTATTTTGTTCACGGGATGCAGCATCACTTTGTTTGAGGCCTATAAATACATTCCGTCTGGTATTGCCACGAGTATCCTCTATGTCTATCCCATCATGGTCGCGCTGATTATGATGTTTTTCGGACAGTATCCGAGTTGGAAGACATGGATATCCATCTTCGCGGGCGTGGCGGGCGCCATTTTGCTTTCGCTCAAAGGTGGTGGTGGCTTCATCGACTGGCGTGGCATTGCCTTGGTGGTGGCTTCTGGATTATGCTATACCTTATTTATTGTCATTGTCAACCTGAGCAAGCAAGTCAAAGCGATTCCTAACCTCACCTTGACTTTCTATTGCTTCTTGATAGGCTCGGTGATGTTGTTTGCCTTGTCGGGTTTTGGCGTGCATCTCAATGCCGTTCCCGATGCGGTCAGTTGGCTGAATGTCTTGGGTTTGGCGATTTTGCCTACGGCTATTGCCACCATCACTTTGGCGGCTTCAAGCAAGGCTGTTGGTGCCACCAAGACCTCCATCCTCGGCATCCTTGAACCCTTGACAGCCATAGTTATTGGCACAATTGTCTTCCACGAGGCCTTCACGCTCAATGTCGCCCTCGGCGTCGCGCTGATTCTGTTCGCGATTCTGTTTATGATTTTGACGGAAAAGAAAGCTTGACCTTATTTGACTTGCACTTTGCTGATGCTCCAACTTTGTCCGTTGTAGGCTTTCACTAGATAAAGGCCTGAAGCCAAGGTGGATACATCGATGGTATGCCGTTTCCCGTTGGACTGACCTTGCAAGACGGTTTTGCCGTTCATATCAATGATTTCATAGCGGCGCAAGCCTTCGAGGCTGAGGGTCATTTCTCCTTGAGTGGGGTTGGGATAGACAACCATCTTGTCTGCGATGGGTGCTACATATTGAGGAACGCCCTCGAAGTCGCCATATTCAAAGATGTAGTCACAGACATAGACAAGTTGCCCGCCGTCGTTGGCAGCCTCCCAGGCATAACCAAGGGGACGGTTGGCGAACTGATCCCAAGTGTAGTTAGGCTCTGGATGATAGGGCATGAGGACATGGTCGATGGTGCAGGCTTCGTCGTAGCTATAGGTCACGCGGTCGGCGACTTGTCCGTTGGTGTGTTTCTCGCGCTGTATGCAGTTGCCGTTGGCATCGAATAACCTGTCGATGCTGGAGTCCGGCACCCATCCGTTTTGCCAATAGGAGTAGGTTTCGTTGGTGCAATTGCCGGCTTCATCGTAGGTGTAGGTGGTGAGGGCCGAGTTGCTCCATCCCGTGCCACCCCAGGCGTCGTTGTATTCTTCGAGGAGTTGTGTGCAGAGGCCGCCACCGTCGTAGGAATATGTGCCGCGCATGAGCAATGTGCCGCCGAGGGTCATCTCGTAGCTGGTGAGTAGGTCGCCATCATAAGTATAGGTGTAGATGCCTTGCAACTCGAATCCGCTGCCCCAGTCGTTGTAGTTGGTACGGGTGATGCGGTGGTTGTTGTCGTCGTAAGTATAGGTGATGTAGCTGGGGAAGATCCACTCGTTGTCGTAATATTGGAAAAAGTCGATGCGGATTATGTTGCCGTGTTCGTCATAGTAGAGCGAGTCGATGAGGTCATCAATTTCGCCGCCCGCATTGGATACGGAATGGTAGGATTCCAACAGGTTGTCGGCGTTGTAGTAGAATTGCACTTGATCGACTCCGTCGTCGGAATAGAAGCGGTCAAGGAAATAATCCTGCGCTATGGCTGCGCGGCAGGAGAGCAAGGCGATGAGGATCATGAAGAGGTGTTTGAGGTTTTGCATGATGGATGTGTTTTTTTCGGTTATGAAGAAGCAAAAATACGGAAAAATTCTTTTCGGTGCGCTTGCGCCGTTCTCACAAATTTCTTATTTTTGAAGGCTGAAAACTAGAGCAGATTCCTCTCGGACTCTAAACTCTAAATCCTAAACTCTCAACTGATTATGTTTTTAGTCTTCGATACAGAGACCACTGGCCTTCCCAAAATTGAAAACGCCCCGCTGACCGACTTCGACAACTGGCCTCGCATGGTGCAACTGGCTTGGCAGATCCATGACGACAAGGGTCGCTTCGTGGAGAACCATAACTATCTTGTTCAGCCTGACGGCTTTGTTATCCCTATCGATGCCAAGATGGTGCATGGCATCTCCACCGAACACGCCATGAAATACGGTAAGCCGCTCAACGAGGTGCTCGACTTGTTTATGATTTCCGCCGCCAAAGCCAAATACCTTGTTGGCCACAATATCAATTTCGATCTTAACGTGTTGGGCTGCGAGTTCCTGCGTTGCGGTCGCGAGAATCCCTTGCGCCGCTGGCAAATCATCGACACCTGCACGGAGAAGACGGCTGAGTTCTGCCAGTTTCCCGGCGGCAAAGGAGGCAAGTTCAAGCTGCCGCGTCTGGGAGAGTTCCATCATCTGCTGTTTGGCGAGGACTTCGACTCGGCACACAACGCTTCTGCCGACGTGGAGGCTACTGCGCGTGTCTTCCTCGAACTGATCCGTCGTGGCGTGCTGGATGAGACCGACCTGCATGTCGACGCTCAATTCATCGCTGACTTCAAGGCTGCCAATCCTGATGTGATTCAGCCTGCGGGCATCAAGGTGGAGGCAAACTTTGACGAGGAGGAAAAGGTGGAGGAGGAGCCTGAAATGGGCAACTATATTCCCCAACACTTCACCCACCTGCATGTCCACTCGCACTATTCCATGCTCGATGGCATGTCGAAGGTGCCCGACTTGGTGACCAAATGCAAGAAAAATGGCATGTATAGCCTCGCCCTTACCGACCATGGCAACATGTTCGGCATCAAGGATTTCGCTGATACGGTGAACAAAGAGAACGGCAAGGTTAAAGATGCTATCAAGGAACAACAAGCCATTATCGGGAAGCCTGAGTCTACTGATGAAGAAAAGATTGCCGCCCAAGAGCAAATCGAGAAGCTGAATAAGCAGTTCTTCAAGCCGATCTTCGGCATTGAGACCTACTGCGCCCCCATCAGTATCGACAAACGCGACGGTCGTCAGGACCGAGGTTGGCACCTTATTTTATTGGCCAAGAACAAGACGGGCTACCACAGCCTCTGCAAGCTGAGTTCCATCGCCTACACGGATGGTTTTTACTACAATCCCCGTATCGACCACAGTCTGCTTGAGAAATACCACGAAGGACTGATTTGCAGCTCTGCCTGTCTCGCTGGCGAGGTGCCACAAAAGATCATGAACGGCGACATGAAGGGCGCAGAGGAGTCGATCCAATGGTTCAAGAATCTCTTTGGCGAGGATTATTACCTTGAAGTCCAGCGGCACAAGACCGACAAGCCTGGCGGCGATACAGAAGTGTATGAACGTCAGAAAGATGTGAACAAGATTATTTTTGACTTGGCGAAGAAATATAATGTGAAGGTCATCGCCACCAATGACGTTCACTTTGTGGAGGAGGAACACGGCGAGGCACACGACCGTCTAATCTGCCTCAGCACCGGCAAAGACCTTGATGACCCGACACGCATGCACTACACCAAACAGGAATGGCTGAAGACGCCCGAAGAGATGGGCCGCATCTTCTCCGACCATCCCGAGGTGCTGGAAAACACGCAGGAGATTGTTGATAAGGTTGAAACCTATAGCATCGACTCTGACCCCATTATGCCTAAGTTCCCCATCCCTGAGGATTTCGGTACGGAGGAAGAATATAGGAAAAAGTTTACCGAGGAGGATCTCTTCAACGAGTTTACTCGCGACGAGCATGGCAATGTGATTATGAGTCAGGAAGAAGCCGAGAAGAAGGTCAAGAAACTGGGCGGCTACGACCGTCTGTACCGTATCAAGCTCGAGGCTGATTATCTCGCCAAGTTGACTTGGGAGGGTGCCAAAAAGCGTTATGGCGAGAACCTCACCGAAGACCAAATAGAGCGCATTAAGTTCGAGTTGCACGTGATGAAGACCATGGGTTTCCCAGGTTACTTTCTCATCGTGAGCGACTATATCAGAGCCGCCCGCGAGGAGTTAGGTGTTTCTGTAGGACCAGGTCGTGGCTCTGCGGCGGGCTCTGTTGTGGCTTACTGCTTGAAAATTACCGACTTGGACCCGCTGAAATACGACTTGCTGTTTGAGCGTTTCCTCAACCCTGACCGTATCTCCCTGCCTGATATTGACGTGGACTTCGATGACGATGGTCGTGGTCGTGTATTGGATTGGATTACAAAGAAATACGGAAAGGAGAAGGTGGCGCACATCATCACCTACGGTACGATGGCAGCCAAATCAGCCATTGCCGATGTGGGGCGTGTGCAAAAGGTGCCATTGCCCGAGGTCAACAAAATCAAGAGCTTTATCCCTGACCGTAACTTTGATGAGGCGGCGGTGAAAGCCGTGGAAGGTGAGGTGCCCAAGAAGATGCCTAAGGTCAACCTGAAGAACTGCTACAAATATGTACCCGAACTGAAGCAGTTAGTTGAAGGCGACGACAAGAACATTTCTTCTATGCTGACATACGCCGAGGAGTTGGAGGACACCAACCGCCAAATCGGCATCCATGCCTGCGGTGTCATCATTGGTGCTGATGACTTGACTAATGTGGCTCCGGTTTGTACCGTCAAGGATAAAGATACCAAGGAGGATGTCGTTGTGACCCAATATGATGGTCATGTCATCGAGACGGTCGGCCTCATCAAGATGGACTTCTTGGGCCTTAAGACCTTGACCTTGATTAAGGATGCCTTGAAGAACATAAAGAAGACGCATGGTATCGACATCGACATCGACCACATCCCTATTGATGATGAAGAGACCTACAAATTGTATTCGGCGGGCAACACCATCGGAACCTTCCAGTTTGAATCGCCCGGAATGCAGAAGTATCTCCGTGAGTTGCAGCCTTCCGTCATTGGCGACATCATCGCTATGAACGCCCTTTACCGTCCCGGCCCGATGGATAACATCCCTGACTTCATCGCCCGCAAGCAGGGTAGGCAGGAGATCAAGTATGACTTCAATTGCATGGAGAAGTACTTGAAGGACACCTACGGCATTTGCGTGTATCAAGAGCAGGTGATGTTGCTCTCGCGCGAGCTGGCCGACTTCACTAGAGGTGAGTCCGATACTTTGCGTAAGGCCATGGGTAAGAAGCAGTTGGCTAAGATGGAGGAACTCTATGGCAAGTTCATGAAACAAGGTGTGGCCAAGCTGACCAAGACAGAAAACTTGCCCGAAGAGGAGGTGAAAAAACGCTTGGAGAAGATTTGGGAAGAGTGGAAGAAGTTCGCATCCTATGCTTTCAACAAGTCGCACGCGGCTTGCTATAGCTGGGTTTCGTACCAGACGGCTTATCTCAAGGCGCACTATCCTGCTGAGTTTATGGCTGCAGTGCTTAATAATGAGTTAGGCGACATTAAGCAGGTCAACTTCATGACCGAGGAATGCAAGCGCATGAAAATCAATGTGCTTGGCCCTGATGTCAACGAGTCGGAATATGAGTTTTCGGTCAACGAGAAAGGCGAAATCCGTTATGGCATGGGCGGTATCAAGAACGTGGGTGAGGCGGCTGTGGCGGGTATCGTTGCCGAGCGCGAAGCCAACGGCAAGTTCAAGGACTTCGGTGACTTCGTGATGCGCGTTGCCGACAAAGGCTTAAATGTCAGGGCTTTGGAGAGCATGGGTATGGCGGGCTGCTTTGATAGCTTCAAAGGCTTCCACCGTGCCATGTTGTTTAACATCGCCCCCAACGACTCGGTGCCGTTCTCTGAACGCGCCATGCGCATGGTGGCCTCGTTCAATGAGCGTAAGAACTCGGCGCAGATGGACCTTTTCGGTTTTGGTAGTGACGAGGGGACGGAGGAGACTTTCAATATACCGTTGCCTGAGTGTGAACCGTGGTCGAAGATGAAGGAATTGGAAATGGAGAAGGAGGCTTTGGGCTTCTATATCTCCTCGCATCCCATGCAGGTCTATCACCTGCCCATCAAGTATTTCTGTAACTGCGATGTGGAAGGCTTGAAGAATGCCTTGAATGATGTGGAGAAAAATCTGAAGCGTCCGGTGCGCCTTGGCGGACAAATCACACGTGCCGAAGAGTTTACGGCCAAAAACGGCAATCCATACGGTCGTTTCACCATTGAAGACCAAAGCGGTGCGTTGCAGTTTGCCTTGTTCAAGGAGAATTATCTGAATTGCAGGAATTTGTTGACGGTCAATTCGTTCGTGATGCTTTCCGGTATTATGGACCGACCTTTCCCAAGGGCGGGACAAGACCCGAATGTGGTGCTGCAGACGCTTGAAGTAAGGTTTACGGAGGCACGTTTGCTTGACTCGCTTTTGGAATCCACCTCTAAGACAGTTTACATCAAGTTGAATGTGGCTGAAATGAGTAAGGAGAGTATGGAAGATTTTATCAAAGTCCTGAAGGATAATCCTGGAAAACAGCATTATAAACTGCATCTTTTTGATCCGCTAGGCAAAAAGTCCTGCAATCTGACGCCAGCAAAGGGCAGTATTAATGCTCAGGAGGTGTTACCTCTATTGGAAAAGATGCCTTTTGTGGAATTTGACTTGCGATAAAAAAGAAAATTTGTATCTTTGCAAAACTGAAATACCATGTTTTATGGATAAATGTCAGATATTAGAGAGAATCAAGCAGTTAGCCATTGCCGTGTTGCCTCAAGGTAGCTCGCTTTGGTTGTATGGCTCCCGAGCTCGTGGCGATGAATGCCAAAGTAGCGATTGGGATTTGCTCATTTTGCTTGACAAGTCAAAAATCACTTCAGAGGATTATGATTTGGCTTATTTTTTCCGTGAATTAGGCTGGGATTTGAATGCAACAATCAGTCCTCATGTTTATTCAAAAAAGCAATGGGAAGACTGGTCGTTTTTGCCGTTTTATAAAAATGTCGAACAGGATAAAATCGTTTTGGTATGAGTTTGAGCGATGAAGAACGCAGAATTATGGTGCAATTGGAAATGGAACGTGCCAAAAAGACTTTCAATGAAGTGGATATTTTGAAAGCAGCAGAACTTTGGAACGGTGTTTCTAATCGTCTGTACTATGCTGTTTATCATGCGGTTTCAGCTTTGTTGATTCACGATGGTCACCAGGTTAATACCCACCATGGATCTCACGCTATGTTTGGACAGCAATATGTGAAGACAGGCATTTTGCCAGCTGATTATGGACGATTGTACAATCAGTTACAAACGATGCGCGAACAGAGTGATTATAATTGCGCTTTCGATGCCGATCCAGATGAGCTTAAAACCCGTATTGAACCAGCTCGTCAAATGATTGAAACCATTGAAAAGATGGTTAGTGATTAGTTCTTTCAACTTTTTTTGCTATTTTTGCACTTCGAATTTTGGAAATAGAATCAATATAAATCAAACGAATTAAAACTATGGCAGTAATTCAAATGACTGACGACCGTTTTGAAGAAGTCGTCCTGAAATCGGAACTCCCTGTGATGGTGGACTTTGGCGCTACTTGGTGTGGCCCTTGTAAAAAGGTAGAGCCCATCGTCGATGAACTTTCAGAAGAATATGCAGGCAAGATGATTGCCGTGAAATGTGACGTTGAGGAATGCCCCGGCACCGCTGGAAAATATGGCATTATGAACATTCCTACCGTTCTCTATTTCAAGGGTGGACAGCCCGTCGACAAGAACGTAGGCGCCGCTCCCAAGAAGGTGTTTGTGGAGAAACTGGAGAAGCTGTTCTGACTATGACAAGTGACTATGACTATGACCGCTTTTACTCTAAGTTGAAGCGGTCATAGTCATTGTCATAAGTCATTGTCAACAATTAAACAATTAAACAATCAACAGTTCAACAACCTTGGACTTTTCAATCGATAGGAACCGGCTGACGCAGTTCGGCAGCTTAGAGTTCTTGGCACGACAAATCGTGGAGGGATTCATCACGGGTTTACACAAGAGTCCCTTCCATGGTTTTTCTGTTGAGTTTGCCGAACATCGCCTTTATAACTCAGGCGAGCCAATCCGCCATATCGACTGGAAACTCTATGGCCGCACCGAGAAGCTCTTCGTGAAGCGCTACGAGGAGGAGACCAACCTGCGTTGCCAACTGGTCATCGACCAAAGCTCGAGCATGTGCTTCCCCGTTAGGCAGAAGATTGACTTCGAGCATCCCAACAAACTCTTTTTCTCCATCTATGCCGCCGCCTCGCTGATGGAGCTGATGCGCCGCCAGCGCGATGCCGTAGGCTTGGACTTGTTTGACGAAACGATTGCCTTCCACGAGCCAGCCAAGTCGTCCAATGTGCACAACAAGTTGATCTATACTGAACTGGAGAAACTGATTGACACTTACGACAAGAACAACCGCAAGACGACCTCAACACCACAGTGCTTGCACCAGATTGCTGAGATGACGCACCGCCGCAGCCTTGTGGTGATTTTCACCGATATGCTCGACAGCCTTGACGACTACAAGCCGATGTTTGAGGCTTTGGAACACCTTAAATATAATAAGCACGAGGTCATCCTGTTCCATGTCTTCGACAGCAACTTGGAGCAGAATCTGGACTTTGAGAACCGCCCGTACCGTTTTGTCGATTTGGAGTCGGGCGATGTACTGAAACTCAATCCCGTTGAGGTACAGGAAACCTACAAAAAGATTATGACTGAGCGCAAGGAGGCTTTGCTGCATCATTGCTACCAGTACCAAATCGACTATGTGGAGGCCGATATTAATAAGGACTACAACCAGGTTTTGACGAGTTACTTGATTAAGCGGACGAAACTACATTAAAAAAGTCCGAGAGCAGTTCCCGGACTTTTCGTTTCCCCGAAGGGAAGAATTACTTACCTAACTATTATTACTTTACAATTACTTTCACTGAAACTGTGTTTTGGTTGTTTTGTAAACTGATGACATAGATGCCGCTTGCGAGGTTGTGGCTGATGCGCTCAGTGCTGCCTGCGTTGATCTGTTTCATCATCATGGGCTGACCGAGCACGTTGTACACGGTCATGCTATAGTGCGCATTGTCGCCGTTTTCGATTACAAATTCATGGTCGGCGCTCCAGACCTTCACGTTCGTCTCAACCGTTTCTTCAACGCCATCATAGGTCAGGTCGATGAAGATGGGTTCGTCGAGGCCGTTGGTCGGGTTGACAGTGTTGGCATCGGGGTTCCAGTGGCCGTTAAACTCGGCAGTGTAATAATCTTGGAACCAATAGTGCGTTATGTCGAAAACCAATATCTTGTTGATGCCATACTCGTTGTCGTTGGGCAGGATGCCGCCAAACCAGCCATCCTTGCCAGCTACCTCATCCTTGTAGAAGTCGGCGTACTGGTTGATGCTGCCAAAGTCCACACCTGTAGTCTCGACAATAGTGGAGAAAATTGGACGTGTGTCGGGATTTTCTGGATCCATATATCCGCTAAATAATTGGGCAAAGGTCATCGGGCTCTCGTTGCTCTTGACATAAAATGCCGTACCTTGGTTGGCATCGTGTTCAGTGCCAAAGTTGATTACGGTGGCGTAGTCTTCTGTAGTGAAGGTGTGTTCAACTGTGGTGCCGTCATGACCATCGTTGAGGCGGATGCGCAGATAGACGTGGTTGCCAGGTGTGAAGCGGGCGTTGGCTGTTGGCTCGTTGACAAACCATACATAGGCAACACCATCCCAATTGGTGGTGAACTCGCCATAGCCACCTTCAGTGCCAAGGCTCGGGCTGGTACTGCGATAGAAACCATCCAGATTGGCGTAGATGACATTGCCTGCGCCAGCCGTTTCGGGGCCATCGTCGCTGACGACGAATTGGTTGGTGTAACGGTAGGTTGTGTTAGGCTCAAGGTTTTGGAGACATAGGAATGTGGCGACAGGTACGCGGTTGTTATTGGAACCATTGTTGCCTTGGATATAATGCGGCAAATCGTTCCATAATATGGAAGGCACGTTTTCGCTGTGGACGACACCAGTAAGGCTAACTTCGGCACTTGCTTCACCGCAATTGTGGGTGATAGTACCTTCGTATGTACCCATTTCAAGGCCTTCGACCATGCGGACGTAAATAGTCTGGCCTGCGATTTGTCCATCAATGACGGGCATGGTCGTGTCGGCAGTCCAATCAATTTCGTCCAAGGAGATTCTGAATTCGCCTTCCACATGGATGGTAACCTCGCTGCAATCGAGGTTGTTACCCGTCAAGATGTAGGTCTGCGAGTCTGATGGGCCTTCGCCTTCAATGTAATCAAGACCATTAATAGTATTAGGTGTAGCTGTCAGGCTTGGAGTGGGAATGGCACTGCCCGAAACGAGCATGATGTCGTCGACTTCCCAACCGGCAGCTTCTTCATCGGTGCAAGTGTACTTGAATCCTATGTAGCAGTTCGAACCACTGAATTCATCAAGGTTAACGCTGGCTTCAACCCAGTTCCAACCGCCTTGCGAGAGTTCGCATTCAAGTTCTTCCCATGTGGCTGTGGTCGGGTCTTGGCCATCGTAATCATTGGAGAAGAACACTTCGAGGTCGGGACCGTTGTAGTTCTTTGCAGTCCTGAATGTCAGCACCACATCCTCGTAGCTGTCCAAGTCGAAGGCGGGCGAGATGAGCCAATCGATGGAGGCAGGATGGTTGTAGCCGTTGGCGTATGCGTAGTGATTGCCTTGGTATGAAGCGATACGCCAAAGCGAGTCGCCTTCCACGCAGACCTCAGTCCAACCGTTCCAGTTGTCTTCCCAGTCTTGGTTGAAGATGATGACAAGGTCGTTTTGGATCACATATTCTGCACTGACGACGGGGCTGTCGTTGCAGCCTTCTTTCGTGGCGTAGGCCCAGAGGGTCATGCTCTCGTCGACGGTAATGGCTTCTTCGTATTCCTCCCAAGGACCGTTCTCGGAGTCGAGGCTGTAATAGATGGTGGCACCGGCAGTGTTGCAGCTGAGGGTGACATCCAGGGTCTCGTAATAGGTGCCGCCGGCAGGAGTAAAGGTCGGGGCAGCCACAGTGCATGAGCCGCCTTCGCCTTGCATGAAGATGTCGAGGAAGAAGTTGTATTCGCTATTGGTCATGTTGCTGGTGGCGTAGGCTTTCACGAGGCTTTCCGTTTCGGTGACGCGCAAAGCCATGGCACGAGTGTCGGTGGTGGCATTGATGATATTGAAGCCGTAATACTCAGGCACCATGCTTTCTGGGTCGGAAATACCAGCGGAGACAGTCCAAACAGTTTTTTCTCCATTCAACACGAGGTTGGTGCCGCTGTTGCCGTAACCAATCATGTCGCCGTTGGCGTTGGTGAAGGTGTAGCCGTCGGCGGTGATGTCAACCGTCCAATAATAGCTGTCTTCGTCACCAAGGATGCTGGCAGGGATGATTTCATCGTTGCCATTCATTTCGCTGGTGAACTCAGTGGTGGTGAGCTTGCCACTTGTCGGGGTGTTGGCAATGGCGAGGTAGGCGTCGGCCGTCTCGTTGAAGCGGGCGGCAAGGATGACGCGGTTGCCAGCGGCAAGGGCGTCCACATCGCTGATGCGGATGTAATCGTCGCCAGGTACGGGCTGAGCAGTGACGTTTCCGCTGCAGGTCACTTCGATGTCGTCGACATCGGCGCAAGTGATGGTGATGTCCTCGTCGTTGTAATTGCCAACGGCAAGACCGGCTTTCAAGCGTACATAGATTGTCGTCTCTTCCACATTGCCACCGACAGGGTTCAGTACGATGGGCGTTTGTGTAAACCCGCTCCCCGATGATTCGGAAATATCGAAATCGGTGGCAGGAGTGATGGTAATGTTGCCACTGAGGTTAAAGCCGCTGACGGTGAAACTTTGCTCTGCCGAAGGACCGTTGCCTTCGATGTAGGTGAATCCCGTCAAAGCCAAAGGCGTAACGGTGACGACTGGCTCAGAGGTCATGCCGACGAGCAAGATGTCGTCGACTTCCCAACCTGCAGCGCTATCTTCTCCACAGGTATACTTGAAGCCAATGTAGCAGTTGGTCCCACTAAAGCCACCCAAACTGATGTTGCCTGATTCAGTCCAAGCCCAGGAACCAGAGGAAAGGGCGCAGGCTAACGGGATCCATGTGGCCTCGTCAGGGTTTTCGCCGTCGTAGTCGTTGGAGAAGAACACTTCGAGGTCGGGACCTGTGTAGTTCTTGGCCGTTCTGAAACTCAACACGGGGTTGCTTATGGCGTTGAGGTTGAAGACAGGAGAGATGCACCAGTCAACGTTGGCACCATGGTTGTAACCATTGGCATAGGCGTAGTGGTTGCCTTGGTAAGTGGCAATGTTCCAACTCATTTCACCTTCCACATCGACGAAGGTCCAGCCGTTCATCTCGCCTTCCCAGTCTTGGTTGAAGATGGTGACTACGCCAAGTTGGATGATGTATGTGGCACTGGCAACGGGGCTGTCATTGTAGCCTTCCTTTTCGGCGTATGCCCAAATCGTCATGCTCTCGTCAACGGTAATGGCTCCTGTATAGGCGGTCCAAGGACCGTTTTCAGAAATTGTGCTATAATAAATCGTGGCACCGTCGGTAGCGCAGGCGATGCTCACACTTTGTACTTCAAAATAGGTGCCTGCTTCGGGGGTGAAGGTAGGTGTGGCCACCGTGGGAGTGGGTGGGACGGGCGGTTCGCCGCCTTCAGTCTTCACGAAGAGGTCGAGGTAGAAGTTGTAGCCACTGTTGTTGAGGTTGTTGGTGTGATATGGGCCGAAGTTGTGGTTGCTGTTTAAGGCAAAATGTCTCACGGGGTTGTTCACGTTGCTGATGAGGAAGCCGGCGTAGTTGGGCACCATGGCCTCATCGCCAGCTGTGCCAAACTCAATGGTCCACTCGGTGTTGTCGCCGCCTGTGGCGAAGTTGGTGCTGCTGGTGTAACCAATGAGTTCGCCAGCGGCGTTGGTGAAGGTGTAGCCGTTGTCCGTCACTCCCACAATCCAGTAGTAGCTGGTTTCTTCATCGACGATGGAGGCGGGCAGGACTTCGTTTTCGTTAGCGGTTGCTGAGGTGAATAACACGCCCGTGGGCTTGCCCGACGAACTGTTGCTCATGGCGTAATAATCGGTGGCGTTGCCGTCAAAACGGGCAGCAAAAACCACATAATTGCCTGCGGCAAGTTGGCTCAAGTCGTTGATGCGGACATAGTTGCCGTCGCCAGGTGTGGGCGGAGTGGGTGGTGTAGGAGCATCACCTGTGACCGTACCTGCAACGTTGACAAACACCGTGTCGGCATCTTCAGAAGCTACCACGATTTGTTCGTTATAGGTGCCCACTTCGAGACCGGCTTTCAAGCGGACATAAATCTTGATGCCGTAGAAATGACCCGAATTGGGAATGTAAATCATGGCTGGGTTTTCGGGTTGGAACATCTCGATGAGTTGGGTGGAAACCTCAAAGCTCTCCGAGGGAAGGATGCTGACGTTGTGGGTCAACATGTCACCACCGACAGTGATGAACTGAATCTCTGAGGGACCGCCTGCTTCATATTCGTATTCAAAGCCGGAAAGCGACAATGGCTCGACCGTAAGCAACGACGGGATGACGTCAACCATTCCGTTGAGCACGATGCTATGGTTCAACGTACCCGAAACGATGGAAAGATTTCCTGTGTAGCTGCCAGGATTGAGGCCAGCCTTCATTCTGACATAAATGGTGGTTTCCGACAAGGTGCCTGCAACAGGTGAAAGCTCGTCGCTGTCGACATAGCCGTTTTCGGGATTGAGGCTGATTTCAAAGTCTTGTGGTGCTGTCATGGTGATGGAAGAGGTGAGATTGGCGCCCGAAACAGTAAAGTTCTTGGCAAGAGATGGCCCTGCGCCGAAAATATACCTGAAGTCGTTGAGTTGAGTCACCGAGATGCTTAAAGTTGGATCGGGTACCACAGGGACTTCGCTCAAAACGATATCGGAAGCCGAAGAGACACGGATTTGCGGTGCGTTGAAGTAGCCGACCACGCCGATAACATCGACTTCGTCACCTGCTTCGATTTCTGTCAGCGTGGGCATCTTATAAATAATGGTCTCGTCATCGCCTTGGGTCAGCGGGGTGTTGTTGCCAGATGTGGCACCCAAGATGGCACTTTCAATTTTCACGCGGGTGCATTGCAGAGCGTCGGCACCGTCTTCGAGAATCTCGGCGATGGTCTTTACCACAAGGGGCAAAGTGTTGCCTGAAGAAAGGATGTCGAACTCGTCGCTGTTGCCGCCATTGATGCCACTCAGTTCGGCCAAGCCATTATAATTGGCGCGTTTGCCGTAGGCTTGCACCATGTCGCCAAGCGCCAAATCGGACGGGACGGTATTGTTGTTGAGGAAAAGACAAATGCCTCCCGTGACGTCTTGGACGTAAACGTTGCGTCCGTCGATAAAGTTCACGATGCCTTGCACCAAAGCGTATTCATTGAGGGCTAAGGCACGTGCCTCGGCGATGGTGACGAGGTTGGTGATGGAATAAGTGGCAGTGGCAACGGGGCTGGGCTGATACCCGTTTTTCCATGCTTTTGCTTTCACTGTGGTCGTCTCATCAATGGTCAAGGCTGAGCTGTAGACGGGACTATCTTCAGTAGGCGTACTGCCATCCAAGGTGTAATGGATGGTGGCACCGGCTGTCTCACAGTTGATGGTGACGGTTTGAGGCTCAAAATAAACGCCTGCCTCAGGGCTGAAGGTAGGCAAAGCCACATATTGTTGTGGAGCGCCTCCTGCCGAATACACCACATCGATGGCTTTGATACGACGGTTGCCGGAAGTGCCACCAATGGTGAAAGTGACTTCCGATTCGCTGCCTGTCCATGTCGGGGATTCAAAAGTTCCAACTTCGGTTGTGATGACGTTGGAGCCGTCGCTCGAACCAAATGTAAGGGTGATTGAACTTATTGTTCCAGTGGAAGATACAATGAAATTATTGCCTCCGTAGGCACGGATGGCTGTGCCGGAATTGTAATACTTGGGGCTGGTGCTTCCGGATGCTTTGTTGAACACGACGGTGACATTTTCATCGATGTCGATGATGACTCCGTCCATATCCTGCGCATTTTCATACCCTTGTTCGGAAAAGTCGATGGAGGCTTCTGTCCTCATCTGCCCCCATGAGCGCATTCCCGTCAACAGCAAAAACGCTGTCAACATTAATGTAAGTTTTTGTTTCATTGTGTTGAATTTAATTATTTGATACTTAATTGATTAATCAAAACAAACACCCCTAAGGGATAAGTTCCAAAATTAGGAAATTGTCCTTGACGGAAGGTTTTGACATTCAATAAGTTTTCAACAACTTTTCAACACGGATTGTTGATAACTTTCTGTAAAAAACGTGAGGTACAGTGAAGCAAAGAGGGTTATTCCACCATGATCTTAAGAATCTCCACGTCGGTCTCTTTCATGCCATTGCGGCCCAAGCGGCCGATGTGGTCGATGGTTTCTTCCACGTCGCGGCCGATGATGCCGTCGCCGCCGAGGAGGTTGTCGTCTTGTTTGCTCATCTCATAGCCGAGGATGCCCGCTTCAACGGAAAGGGCGATTTTGCCTGCACAGGAAGGCTTGGCACCGTCGCAGACGATGCCCGCTGCTATGCCCAAGGCATTCTCCAAGGTGTGCTCGATGATACAGAGCGGCTCACCCATGAGGTAGGCGATGCCACAGCCCGAGGCGCAACCTGCACTGACGGCACCGCAATAGGCTGAAAGTCTGCCGATGCCGGTCTTTTGATGGATGGCCACAAGGTTCGACAAGGCTACGGCGCGATACACGCGGTCGTCGTCGATATGGTATTCCTCAGCGTAGGCGAGGATGGGAAGGCTTACGGTCATGCCTTGGTTGCCACTGCCAGAATTGATGATGACGGGCATCTCGCAGCCGCTCATCCTTGCATCTGAACCTGCTGCCGCCCATGCTCTTGCCTTAATTCTCACATCGGTGCCGAAGCTCATGATAGTGCTGCCGATGTTGGCGCCCCAGTTGTTGTTGAGGCCTTCCATCGAAATGGCCTTGTTGCATTCGATTTGTGGCTTGATGATGGGCTTGAGGTCTTCGATGTCGACCGTGTTGGCGAAGTCATAGATGCTCTTCATATTGAGGCATTTGCGGTCGGTGAGCTTGGTGGCACCCGAGTCGGCATAGCCTGAGTCGAACAGCACCTGGTCGTCCTTTTCCATCTTCACGATGTTGGTATGGAAGCCCGCAATGCGGACGCTGGCGGAATGCTCTTCATTATATAAGGTGACCGTGACGTCGAGCTGGGCGATGACATTCAGCGGGACGATGGTCATCAAGGTGTTGTCAAGGAATGCTGCGATTTCTTTTTTCTGCTCAGGGGTGACTTCTGCGATAACCTCCAAGGCTTTTTTGGGGTTGCCGGCCACGATGCCCGCAGCCACCGAGGCTTTCAAGCCTTTCATACCCTTGGTGTTGGGCACGATGACGCTTTTCACGTTCTTGATGATGTTGCCGCTGGCCTTGATTTCAACGCGCTTGGGCATAGTGCCCAAAATTTCATGCGCCTTTGCGGCAGCGTAGGCCAGGCAAATCGGTTCGGTGCAGCCCATGGCAGGCACGAGTTCTTCCTTGAGGATATTCAGGTAAGAAGTGTATAAACAATCGCTTTTATCCATAACAATATGTTTAATTTTTCGGCAAAAATACAAAAAAATAATAGTTTAGGTTGAATGTATTAAAATTATCCCTAACTTTGCCAAAAATATGAATCGACTTAAACCTTATGTAGAATAAAAATTACAAGTATGAATGACAATTTCGAAACCTCTTTGAAGGCATGGAATGAAAACGAAAAAGCCGCCAACGAACTTATCAACATCGTTGGTAGATTATGGTACGACAAGTCAGTGGAACTCATCATGTTGCGTTCGCTGTTGGTCAACCGTGGCTCGGGCAAGATTTTGAACAAGCACCTCCGCGCTGAGGCTGTCTTGGGCAAGCCCGTCCGCGTGCAAGACTCCTTGCTCATCGCCAAGGCCCTCCTTGCCGAGAACCTGGCTCCCGCTCGTATCGACCTCGGTCGACTCAATTCGGAGTGGACGGATGAGAAAGAGAAGTATAATAACAATGTGACGGCCTTTGTCCGCGACAAACTCAATTACATCATCGACGCCAACCCGCGCAGCAACAAG
>JAEEGH010014390.1_pt1 | contig 17364 bp, 13 predicted proteins | sample 9134181 | NCBI WGS metagenome assembly JAEEGH01 (sample SAMN16246544, study PRJNA631951) | gut metagenome | biome: gut microbiome; feature: rumen; material: DP-attached | host: Bos | place: Iran: Karaj | collected 2018-10
CTTCGATGGTGTCGTTAGTGGGGGCTCTGTCCATGATAATGTCGGTTGTTTTCTCGACGGCAGAACCGTCGAGCACACTGTCCATGTCGGCCATGTGTTCCTCGAAGTGTTCCATCTCTTCCTGTTCGGCACGCTTGAAGGTTCCCATGCGCTTGAACATCTCGTCCCAGTCAACGAGTGCGCCGTCAAACTCAGGACCGTCGATGCAGACGAATCGTGTCTTGCCGCCGATGGTCAGACGGCAGGCTCCGCACATTCCCGTACCGTCAACCATGATGGTGTTCAGGCTGACTTCGCAGGGGATGCCGTGCTTCTGGGCGGTCAGGTTGGAAAACTTCATCATGATGGGAGGGCCAATGGCAAACACCTTATCGACGTGCTCCTGCTCAATGAACTTCTCGATACCTACGGTCACCACGCCTTTCTCTCCGTACGATCCGTCGTCGGTCATGATGATGACCTCGTCAGAACTCTCGCGTACCTTATCTTCTAATATAATAAGGTCCTTGCTGCGACCAGCCATCACGCTGAGCACACGGTTACCGGCAGCCTTCAGCGCCTGGATGATGGGCAGCATCGGGGCTACGCCCAGTCCACCACCGGCACAGACCACCGTACCGAAGTTCTCAATGTGCGTCGGGTTACCCAACGGACCAACCACGTCGGCCACATATTCACCTTCGTTTAGAGTACACAGCTTCTTCGATGACAAACCCACCATCTGGACCACCAGTGTGATGGTTCCCTTTTCAATGTCAGCACCCGCAATGGTCAGCGGCATGCGTTCGCCTCTTTTGTCCACGCGAACAATGACGAAGTTACCAGCCTTGCGGCTTTTGGCTATCAGCGGAGCCTCAATCTCAAAGAGAAACACCTTCTCCGAGAACTGTTCTTTCCTAATGATTTTGTTCATTCTCTCTTTATTGGTTTAATTAGTTATGTTCTTCCATTGGTTTCTTTTCAACTTCCAGAAGCTGGCGGAATTCATGGGGAGTAATGCCCAGGGCATCTTGGAACTTACGATTGAAAGTCCTGATAACAGAGAATCCTGCTTCTTGGGCACAGGCTCCGATACCCCATGAGGGCTGGCTCTGCAGATAGAACATGGAGCGCAACAGACGCAAGTAGTCCAGATAGTCGTCAACCGACTTGTATAAAGGCGAACGTCGGAAAAGTTCCACAAGACGTGACTGAGTGGTGCCGATGAGCGCTGCCAGTTCTTTGAGTCCGAAATTCGGATCCTCGTAGGAATGTTCTTGATCCAGACGCGTCTCTATGAGCGCCATCAACTCGTCATCGTCACGCAAGTCTGCATGACGCATCAGCTCCTGACGACGGATAACAAGGTCTTTCAGCATCTGTATACGTCGGCGCACATCGTAATAGGCATCCAGTTGTTTGCTGAGCTGCATATTGAAGTTCAGCAAATCCATGTTTGCTTTCTGTAAAAAGCGGAAGTTGGTCTTCAGCTCCTCAATCTGATGTTCGTAGCCTTCCGTGTTCATGATGACAGATGCTGCATTAAGCTATCTTATGCTTACCTTAGTCAATGATGTCGAAGCCTGTGTAAGGAACAAGGGCTGCAGGAATGCGGATACCTTCGGCCGTCTGGTTGTTCTCTAAGAGGGCAGCCACGATGCGCGGAAGGGCAAGGGCCGATCCATTGAGCGTGTGGCAGAGTTCGGTCTTCTTGGTGTCTTCGCGACGATAGCGGCACTTCAGACGGTTGGCCTGATAAGTGTCGAAGTTGCTGACCGATGAAACTTCGAGCCAGCGACCCTGAGCTTCGGAATAGACCTCGAAGTCGTAGCAGATGCTGCTGGTGAACGACTGGTCACCACCACAGAGCAGCAGGATGCGGTAGGGAAGCTCTAGCTTCTTCAGCAGTCCCTCTACGTGTTCCAGCATTTCCTTGTGGCTCTCCTTGGAGTGCTCGGGCTTATCGATGCGAACAATCTCAATCTTCGAGAACTCGTGCAGACGGTTCAGGCCGCGCACGTCTTTGCCGTACGAGCCTGCCTCGCGACGGAAGCACTCCGTGTAAGCACAGTTCTTGATGGGCAGGTCTTTCTCGTCGAGGATGACGTCACGATAGATATTGGTGACAGGAACCTCGGCGGTGGGGATGAGATAGAAGTCATCCACCTCGCAATGATACATCTGACCTTCTTTGTCGGGCAGCTGACCGGTGCCATAGCCAGAGGCAGCATTAACCACCGTAGGAGGCATGATTTCCGTATAGCCGCTCTTGCGGGCCTCGTCGAGGAAGAAGTTGATGAGGGCACGCTGCAGGCGGGCTCCCTTACCAATATAGACGGGGAAACCTGCACCTGTAATCTTTACGCCCAGGTCAAAGTCGATGAGGTTGTACTTCTTGGCCAGTTCCCAGTGGGGCAGAGGATTGTCGAAGCCCAGTTTGGGGTTCACATCCCAGTTGCCTACGGTATCAGCATCGGTACACTCCTTGAGGTTAGACTTCACCACATGGTTGTCCTCGGCGGCAGCACCTTCGGGCACTTCGTCGTAGGGAATGTTAGGTATCTGGCAGAGCAGTGTGGTAAGCTCCTCCTGAGAGCGGTTCATCTGCTCTTCCAGTTGTTTGTTGGTTTCTTTCATCTGAGCCACTTCGGCCTTGATCTTGTCGGCCTCGTCTTTCTGGCCCTGCTTCATGAGGGCACCGATAGCGGCAGCTTTCTTCTTTGCCTCCGACAGGTTGGCATCCAGCTGCTGCTGGGCCTCGCGACGACGTTTGTCAACGGCTAAAACCTCGTCAATGGCCTGTTTGGCATTGGCAAAATGTTTCTTTTCCAAACCACGGATGACGCGTTCGGTTTCTTCGGTAATGAGTTTAAGTGTAAGCATAATGATGGTGTTTTAGGCAAAAATCCCATATCTCCGCAGAGAAATGGGACTTTTGTTGTTTTGTTTGGAATAAATATTAAAAATTTCTCTGGGCCTATGCTTCAGGTATTACTGAAACAACGCTCTTGTCGCGCTTTCCCTTGTGGAAGTTGACCGTTCCGTCAACCAGCGCATACAGCGTGTCGTCCTTACCAATACCTACGTTGTTGCCAGGATTGTGCTTGGTGCCGCGCTGGCGAACGATGATGTTGCCGGCGGTAACCTTCTGACCACCCCAGATCTTAACGCCGAGTCGCTGAGCTGCTGACTCGCGTCCGTTCTTAGAACTACCTACACCTTTTTTATGTGCCATTTCTTGTTCCTCCTACGTTTTAAGCAATAACTTGTTTAACTTCTACCTGAGTGAACTGCTGGCGGTGACCGTTCTTCTTGCGATAGTCCTTGCGGCGCTTCATCTTGAAGACGATGACTTTCTCACCCTTCACGAGCGGGTTCACTACTTCTACTACTACCTTGGCACCTTCAACGGTAGGTGCACCAACCGTGACAGCTCCGTCTGCATCAACAAGCAGCACCTTGTCAAACTCAACAGTCTTGCCTTCCTCGGCATCCTTGATACGGTTCACAAAGAGCTTCTGTCCCTGTTCAACCTTGAACTGTTGACCGTTAATCTCTACGATTGCGTACATTAATTTATATATGTTTAAACGGGTTTTTCCGCGAGGCGGACACGCTTCGTGCGGTCACTTTTCTGAGCCCCTACGGACTAAATCGGGCGCAAAGGTACTAATTTTCGTTGAGAGTAGAGAGTGGAGCGTTGAGAGACGTTTGAGATTTAGCAAAGTTTAACGTTTTGGAGCCACTTGGACGGCTACTTCGGCATTAAGACGACGTTTCCACGCCTGTAGCCAGGCAAACCAATCGTCGGCAGAATGGTAGCCGAAATCCTCATTATCGCTTGTGAAGGAAATGGCATAGTGCAGCTCGTCGTCAGGAGTTCCCACTACAAAGGGATAGTTGCGCTTGTCCTTTGGCAGTTCGTCGGCCACGTACCTGCGGGGGATGCAGATGCCCAGTCCTACCGTCTCGCGTTTATGGCCTGCAGAGTCCTTGGCAGAAACGGGCCAGTCGGTACCCCAGCAGCCGCGCAAACCCTCGTGGTCAGAATATTCCACGGAGTTCTTGACATTGATGACACCCGTGCAGAACTGGTAGCCGACGGCAGGACGGTCAAAGCGCAAGTCAACCATGCAGTCACGTCGTTCGGCATAGAGCGTGTAGCGGGTGGTCATGGTGAAGGGCATTAAACTTTGAGTTTTGAGCTTTGAGCTTTGAGCATTCCACCCCTCGTCAATCACTTCGACAATGGTACGCAGGGGACCTTGGGCCAGGATGCGCAGGGTACGATGTTCAACATCCTCGAGCATAACAGGTTCCTTTCCGTTCCAGCCGCGCAGGGTGCCCAGTCCGAGTGTGGAACCCACCCAGAGAACGTCGTCGCCATAGCCGCTGGCTTTCTGCAGGCTGTCAGGATAGAACTGGGTGTCGCGTAGCTCCAGTCCTTGATGGTACTTGCCGTAGATGTCAACCGTTTGGCGGTGGTCGAAATAGATGCGGTAGGCCACCAGTTTGTTCTCGAAGGCCGGTCCATGGTGGTGCAGCTGCCAGTAGGGGTTAGTGCCTTTCTCTACGGTCAGGCTGCTGATGTAGAGGTTTTGCTTGTTCTCTTCCTTGATGTCCTTGTTCTTCAGCAGCATCTCAGCATACACCTGCGGCTCATAGGAAAGGGGAGCACTCATCGTATTCAGTGTTATGGAAAAGGTCTGACTCTCCCTGGGTTTCAGGTTAGTGAGGAAACAGAGCTCGTCAAAGCGCTTGTCGCCGTCCAGGTCGTCAAGCTGACAGGGAACTTCCTCTTGCGGTTCCGACAGAGAAGTATGCCCCCCCGACAGTTGGACGATGGCGGAAGTGACAATTGGCAGGTCTTCATTCCGCAAGTCAACAATGACTGGCTGGGCGGTCAGTTGCAAGTCCGACTTATTTTCAACGGTAACGGTATAAATATCTTGGGCAGGAGCCATGCTGCTCAAGGTCAAAAAGAGTGAAGAAAGAAGCCAATTATTGTTCATTTTTTCAACAAAACTAAGAAATGTAAACAAATATTAGGTGGAAATTGAGATTTTTTTGGTTAAAATTTGGAATTAATTAGATTTTTTAGTACATTTGCAAACGATTTTAACATCGTCTATCAAAATTTAATAACCAAAGTGCGTAAAATATATCTGTTTTTATGGACCTGTCTGCTGCTCTGCATCGCCTGTGAATGGCACCTGAAGCCCAACGATGAGCGGACTCCCGATGCAGTTGTTGTGGAGCGCTATGACCGTATTCAGGCGTTGTACCTGACTACGGGCGATCGTTCAGCCATGCAGCAGCTGAACACCCGCTATCCGGAACAGACACGCATGCTGATTGAAGACGTGTTAAACATTGGTGCCGTGAACGATCCGTCCATCAACAGTAAGTTTCTCCATTTCTACCAAGATTCTGTACTTCAGACAATTATCAGTGACGTAGAACGCATTTACTCCGACATGACTGACGTGGATGAAGACTTGCAGCGTGCCTTCAAGGAACTGCAGCAATTGCTGCCCGACATGAAGATTCCCATTGTCTATGCACAGATAGGTGCCTTGACGCAGAGCATCATTGTGGGTGATAGTTTGCTGGGCATCAGCCTTGACAAGTATTTGGGAACCGACTATCCGCTATATGCCCAGTATTATCCTGAAAATCAGCGCAATCAGATGACACGCCAGATGATTGTGCCTGACTGCTTAGGCTTCTATGTGCTGAGCCTTTATCCGATGCAGGAGTCTGATACAACGGCTGAAGCACGTCATCGTCACATGGGCAAGATTCAGTGGGTAGTGAACAAGGTGACCCATAAGCGTACCTTCAGCAACGAATATGTAAAAGCTGCCGACACCTATATGCTGAAACACCGCCACACAACGGTCAGTCAGTTGCTACAAAACAGATAAAAAAGTTATTTGGACTGGTAGTCGAAAGTACTCTCGCTCGAGAAAATCTAAATTTTATTTGGTTTTCTTCTCGCTTATTCGTACCTCTGACCTACGGTCGAAAGTACTCTCGCTCGAGAAAATCCAAATTTTATTTGGTTTTCTTCTCGCTTATTCGTACCTTTGTGCTCAAATTTTATACTAAAACAAGATGAACAAACGTATTAACACCTTATTGGTACTATTGATGCTTGCTGCCATGCAGATGTGGGCAGGCGATGAACTGACGCTGAAAGACATTGTAGGCGGGAAGTTCCGTGCAGAACGAATGACCGACATGGAGCCTGCTCCTGACGGCGAATCCTACTTTCAGGTGAGCCGTGACGGACAACGCATTGAACAGTTCTCGTTCAAGACGGGCAAGCAGACTGGCACCGTACTTGACCTGAAGACAGCCCGTGGTCCGAGAATCGACGCCATAGAGGGCTTTATCTTGAGTCCCGATGGAAAAAAGTTGCTGATTCAGACTGAGACGGAAAGCATCTACCGCCACTCGTTTACTGCCAAGTATTACATCTTCGACATCCGCAACCAGAAGTACGAAGCCTTGTCGGAGGGTGGGCCACAACGTGCTCCGCTGTTCTCGCCTGACGGTCAGCAGATCGCCTTTGTGCGTGACAACAACATTTTCCTGGTCAAACTGCTCTACAACAACGCCGAGAGCCAGGTGACCAAGGACGGCAAGGCCGGCGAGATTATCAACGGCGTGCCTGACTGGGTGTATGAGGAAGAGTTCTCCACGTCGCAGAGCATGGCGTTCACCGCCGACTCGAAGGTGCTGTGCTGGATTCGTTACGACGAGTCGCAGGTGCGTGAGGTGTCGTTGCCCCTCTACAAGGGCAGCTACCCTGAGCGTGAGCAGTTTGCCGACTATCCCGGGGCCTACACTTATAAGTACCCCATAGCCGGTGAGAAGAACTCGAAGGTCAGCGTGATGAGCTACGACGTGAAGAGCCATAAGACGCGCAAGCTGGACCTCCCGGTGGATGCAGAGGACTACCTGCCGCGCATCATGACATTTCCGGTGGAAATCAAGACAGACAAGGATGGCGAACCCATCATGGACGAGACGGCCTCACAGGTCATTGTCATGGCCATGAACCGTCATCAGGACCGTCTGCGCCTGTATGCCGTCAATGCCCTTTCCACCGTAAGCCAGCTCATATTGGAAGATACGGGCGACAAGTACATCAAGGAGGAAGTGCTGGAGTCCATCCAGCTGACACCGCAGCACATCCTGCTGCCCAGTGACCGCAGCGGTTTCATGCACCTGTATCTTTACTCCATCGGCGGCCAGCTGATTCGTCAGATAGAGGACGGCAACTACGAGGTGACCGATGTCTATGGCTACGACGAGAAGACGGGTGACGCCTACTTTGCTGCCCACATCAACGGTCCGCTTGACCAGCAGATCTGCGTGGCGCACAAGAACGGCAAGACCGAGCGCCTGACTTCACAGGCTGGCTGGAACAGCGCGACATTCTCCAAAAACCTTGCCTACTTTGTCAACAGCTGGAGCGACCTTAACACGCCGACGGTCATCACGCTGCACGAAGGCAAGAAGGTGCTGACGACGCTCATAGACAACCAGACACTCCGCGACCGGCTCGCACAATATAATATTGGTACGCGCGAGCTGATTACCCTGACGACGGACGACGGCGTTGAGCTGAACGGCTGGATGATTAAGCCCGCCGGTTTCACTCCGTCGAAGAAATACCCCGTCATCATGTATCAGTATGGCGGTCCTGGTCATCAGGAGGTGAAGAACGCCTGGAACATCGGCATGTGTGGTTCCGGTGCCATTCTCGAGCAGTATCTCTGTCAGCTGGGCTATGTCTGCGTCTGCGTGGATAACCGAGGCACGGGTGGCCGTGGTGCTGAGTTTGAGAAGTGCACGTATCTGAATTTGGGCAAGCTGGAGAGCCGTGACCAGGTGATGGTAGCCCAGTGGTTGGGGCGTCAGTCGTTTGTCGATAAGGAACGCATCGGCATCTGGGGATGGTCATTTGGCGGTTTCAACACGCTGATGTCCATGTCCGAAGGCCATGAGGTCTTTGCTGCCGGTGTGGCCATTGCACCAGTTGCCGACTGGCGTTTCTATGACTCCATCTACACGGAACGTTATATGCGTACACCGAAGGAGAACCCCAGCGGCTACAATGAGAATCCCCTGTTCCGTGCTCCGCTTCTGCATGGTGCGCTGCTTATTTGTCACGGTCTGGCCGACGACAATGTGCACTTCCGCAACATGGCGGAATACACCGAGGTCCTGGTGCAGGAAGACAAGGACTTCAAAGAGAACCTCTATACCAACCGCAACCACAGCATCTACGGCGGCAACACGCGTCTGCACCTGTTCCGCCAGGCGGTCAATCACTTTAATCTATATCTGCTGAAATAATAAGATGAAGAGAATAATTGAAATAATAAGATGAAGAGAATAATCATTGTATTCTGTTGTCTGCTGACGGTGGCAGCGCTGAAAGCCTCCTCATGGCGGACTGTCACCATTACCGTCAGCAATCCGACGGATGAACAGCGACAGGAACTGGTGGAGGTGGATGCCAACATGGTGTATCATAAGCTGGGCATCAGCAAGGGCAAGCCGTTCCGCGTCATCAATGCCTTGCATCAGGAAGTAGCTTACCAGCTGACCTACGACGGGAAACTGCTGCTTGACGTCAGCGTGCGTCCCAACGGCACGGCACGGTTTACCGTTCTTCCCGGACAGCCCCGTCCCGTAATGCCTGTGGTCTATGGCCGTCAGTACCCTGAGCGGGTCGATGACATAGCCTGGGAGAACGACCGCGGTGCCTACCGACTCTATGGACCGGCATTACAACGGAATGGGGAGCGTGCCTTCGGCAATGATGTCTGGGTAAAGAACACCCCCGACCTGGTCGTTGAACATCGCTACGAGCTGGAGCTGAGCCACCATGCCGAGATTGTTGCCCTGCGCAAGGCCGGCAACACGGCAGCTGCCGACTCCCTAGAAGAGCTGACCACCTACCATTTTGACCACGGCTACGGACTTGACTGCTACAAGGTAGGCCCGTCGCTGGGATGCGGTGCTCCAGCGTTGTTGGACAATAACAAGATTGTCTTTCCCTATAGCTACACCCAGTACGAGATTCTTGACAACGGTCCACTGCGCTTTACCGTCAGCCTGACCTACGAGACGAAGGACTACCACGGCGACCAGTTGACGGAGCATCGGCTGCTGAGTCTTGACAAAGGCTCTAATTTCAATAAGCAGACGGTATGGTACGAAGGTGCCACGAAGCCCATTGACGTTGCTTCTGGCGTGGTCATTCACAACGAGGATACCACGAGCATGGCGATGGCCGGTCCGATGGTCATCTATGCCGACCCGACGGACAACCCTGCCGGTCAGAACTTCCAGATTTACGTCGGAGTAGTGATTCCCCAAGCTGACGTGGAGACGCTCTTTGTCCCCAACGAGGGAGATGCCAACGGCATTCACGGCCATGCGCTGGTGGTGCGTCGTGGCGTACAGCCGGGTGAACGTGTCACCTATTATTGGGGTTCTGCCTGGTCAAAGTACGACTGTCACTCCTATGCAGAGTGGTTAATGCGCACGACATCACTCATGACTCACTTGGAAAAACCGCTGGAAGTGGGGATTGATTAGTTCATAGTTCATAATCCATTTTTATTTAATGTAAAGAATGAAAAAATATTTGTTGACAGTATTTTGTCTGTTGTTGATAGCCTCTGATCTCTATGCAGGCCCCGTGACGCGAGAACAGGCATTATCAGAAGCCACACAGTTCCTCAATACCCATCACCGTCAGCAGACGCAGCTGCGCCTGGCAGCATCAGCCCGGCAAGACCTGTCGCTGAGTACTGCCGAGTCAACCACACCGGCTTTGTACTATATCTATAACGTTGGGAATGCTCAGGGTTTTGTCATTGTCTCGGGTGACGACCGTACCAACCCCATCCTCGGCTACAGCGATGAGGGTAGCTTTGACCTGAGTCGTCTTTCACCTGACATGAAGCACTTTCTCCGCAGCTATGCCGGTGAGCTGAAGGACCTTACCGCCATGAACGACGCCGAGGCATCCAAGCGTCTGCGTACCCCGAACCGTGCTGTGGTATCTACGCGTAACAGCATTGCCCCGCTCATCACGTCTATGTGGGACCAGGCAACGCCTTACTGGAACGAGTGCCCACAGTTCATGAACTCCGACAATCCCGACGACGGCTACGAACTGGCCTACACGGGTTGTGTGGCAACGGCCATGGCCCAGATTATGTATTTCTACAAGGAGCCTGCCCAGACGGAATACGAAATTCCCGCCTACACCTTCACCTACAGCAACGGACTGGGCGAATACGGGACTGCTTACATGGACGCGCTGCCCATCACCTCCTTCGACTGGGCCAACATGCGCGACACCTACACCGGCGCTGAGGACGAGGCCTCTACCTCGGCAGTTGCCCATCTGATGTTCTACATTGGCTGTGCCGTCAAGATGCAGTACGGTCGAAACTCGTCAGGAGCCTATACCGACGATATCCCCACGGGGTTCTCCCTCTTCGGCTACGGCTCAAAGATTGCCTTCCGCAACGACTATTCGCAGCAGCAGTGGGACGATCTGGTCTATAGCGAACTGGCTGACGGACGCCCCATGATTTACAACGGCACGGCAGGCAGCGGCGGGGGCCATTCCTTCGTGTGCGACGGTTACGAGTATGGCGACTACTTCCACATCAACTGGGGGTGGGGCGGCATGGGCAACGGCTACTTCCAGCTGTCAATTCTCAACCCGAGTGAAAGCGGCATTGGCGGCTCCACGAGCAGTGAGGGCTACAACATGAAGCAGAACATCATCTACAACATCATTCCCGGAACGGGCACCTGGTCGGGTGGTGGCGACACGCCGGAACCTGAGGAGCCTGCCCTGACCGTGACAGCCATCAGCGGACCGTCGGGTTGGGACCGTGACAGCATGAGCGACCCATTCAAGATTCACAAGAGCAAGATCATCAAGGTAAGCTACTCCGACCACTCGGGCTCCCATGAGAAGTTCAAGGAGGCTCTGGCACTCTATGACCCGCAGAACGAAACCTATACGATTATTCCTGAGACTCCCACGCCTGTCTATTCACAGGTGACCACTTCGGCACTGGGTCAGACTACCAAGTTTGGCGATGGTGTTAACCCTCGTGATACCAATATGAAGTTCGGTGCCGGCTTGACGGGCACCTATTACATCGTCCCCATGTATCAGCTGCAAGGCACGACGGAGTGGAAGCCCATGCTCCGCAGCACCGACTACTACATGGAAGTCAACATGTCAAGCTACTCCGCCACCGCCACGGCTCATCCTACGGTTGACCTGACAGCTACTAATTTCAGCTTCACCGGCGGCGAGAAGGTGGGCGTGAAGGAGCAGGTTCACGTGACGTTGCAGAACAACAGCGCCGAGCGTTTCTTCGGCGACCTCTACCTGGACTTCGGCGGTCAGCAGCTCGATGAGTACGCACAATACACCACCGTGATTCAGGCCGAGATACCCGCCCTGTCGTCATCTACTGTGACGTTCAACGTGACACCCCAGACGGAAGGCAACAAGACGGTGCGCGTCATGCTGGTTGATCCTCGTTACGGCGACTTCATCAACGTGCCCGGCACAGGCTCTGTGACCATTGCCCCCAGCGCAGCAGGCACCATGAACCTCTCCGTGGCCATTCAGGCTGAGAATGCCGTCGGCAATATCATCTATGACAGCCACGCCCATTTCAGCGCCACAGTTACCAACAACGGCACGGGCGAATACAACAAATATGTCCTAGCGCCGCTCTTCATCGTCACGTCTTCCGGAGCCTCCATGGTCACCTACAAGCAAAGCCCGCTGAGCCTGGCGGCCGGTCAGTCCAAGACGCTCTATTTCGACTTCGACAACCTGGCCTACGGCTCCACCTACGCCCTGAACATCTATGCCCGTAACGACGTGCCCGACGACGTGGACGCAAGTCATCTCACCAACATCGTCAGACCCGGTGAGTCGGTGTTCTACGACATTCATCATGGCATCGTCACGTGGGATGTAGCCGGCGAATGCACCGGTCATGCACCTGCCGAAGGTTTTAGTGTTCCGGCTTCTGCCGTTGCCGTCAGCCTTGAAGGACTGAGCCTCGGCAGCATCGAGCCCAATGACAATCCCAACACGCTCTACTTCACCGGCGACGGCGGCAGCACACCCGCCAGTCTCTCTGGTCGTAACGTGGTTAACGACGGCTCTGCGGCCAGCATAGTGCTGAAGGACGGCTACGACTTCTTCACACCGAAGGCTTTGACCGCTGCGACCATCAGCTATGAGCGCACGTTTACCCAGGGTCATGCCACAGCCGATGCAGGGTGGGGGACCATCGTCCTGCCGTTTGCTGCCACCAGTGTCACTTCCGGTGGTCAGGACATCGACTGGCACCATTCGTCCACCGACAGCGGCAAACCCCTGTGGATGTGCTACTTTGCCCAGGAAGACGGCAGAACGGCCATTTTCCGCGATGCTCCTCAGTTGGAGGCCAACGTGCCCTATCTCGTTGCCATCAGCCCCGAGGAATGCAACAAACCCGTGGTCTGGAGCGCTGAGAACGTCGTCCTGAAGCCCGATGCAACGGCCTATACCAGCGGCAACAGCCTCCTGTTCGGCGGCACATTTGTCAAGACCCACTTCGACAACCTCCTCTCTATGAGTGCCAGCGGCATCCAGCTGCCCGTCTGCAACCCGGTGGAAGCTTTCCGTGCCGCCTTCCAGTCGCTCTCCGGCTCACAACCCGTCACCATCCTGGTTGAGACAGCATCACCCACTACTGGCATCCGTGACATCAGCACCACTCTCAACCCTCACCAATTCTACACCCTTGACGGCCGTCCCGTCACACATCCGTCGAAGGGAGGATATATCCAAAATGGTAACAAGGTCGTGATGAAGTGAGAGAAGTGAAAGCATGCTTGCACTTCCAAGTGTGAACGCGATCGAACTTCAGCTCAAGGTCGTGATTAAATAATTCTTGATAAAACAAAAGTCCCCGTCATTCCTTTTCAGAGTGGCGGGGTTTTCTTTTGTAAGAGCCAGGGACTCCGTAGGTAAGCCTCCCCTTTCGGGGAGTTTCTTTGCAAGCAAATATTTGCAAGCAAAGCGGCAGAGCCGAGCGGGTGGTGCTTTAGTGGGGCCCAGTCCCCTTACGGAGGAGTGGCAGTTCTCTTACGGAAGACTCCCATTTTGGTTACGAAAGAGTTCAGAACTGACCGTATACCAAATGACAATGACAAATGACAATTATAAAAAAACACGGTAATCCCTGACTGTCCTAACACAACATCCCCCGCCATTCCTGAACAATCGGAGTGGCGGGGGAGTTGTTTGGTTTACTGCTTGGCGGGGATGTTCTTCAGGATGTCGAGGAGGTGATCCCAAACCATTTGGACGGTGGGGATGTGCAGACGCTCGTCAGGAGAGTGGACACCACGCAGGGTGGGGCCGAAGCTGACCATGTCGAGGTCAGGGTAGCGCTCGGAGAAGAGGCCGCACTCCAGACCGGCATGGATGCCACGAACCACCGGCATCTTGCCGAAGAGCTTCTTGTAGGAATCCACCACAATCTTCTGTAACTCGCTGTTTGAACGCATCTTCCAGGCAGGATAGCCGTCGGAGCTCACTACCTGGGCACCAGCCAGACGGAAGACGGCACCAAAGGTGGCACACATATTGTCCAGGTTGCTCATGACATTGGAGCGCTGGCTGCTCAGCACGTCGATGGCCTTCTCGGAGGTGTGGACGCTGGCAATGTTGCAGGAGGTCTCCACCAGTCCGCCAAGGGTCTCGTCCTGGCAGATGGCATAGATGCCGTTGTGAACGCCCTGCAGGGCAGCCACGAAGCGGCAGGCGACAGCATCGTCGATGACAGGCTCTGCGTCGCAGCTCTCCATGCCAAACACCATGTTGGTATCGGTGACGTGGAACTCATCCTGAACGTCGGAGGCAAAGACGTTCCAGTCGGCCTTGACATTCTCCTTCAGGTCGTGGGGAACGGCAATGATAAAGTAGCCGTCACGCGGAATGGCATTGTGGAGCTTGCCGGAGTGGAACTGTGCCAGCTGGATGCCCTCATAACGCGTCATCTCCTGATAGAGAAAACGGCCTAAAAGCTTGATGGCATTGGCACGTTTCTTGTTGATATCGTCACCTGAATGACCTCCGTTCAATCCTTTGAGTGAACCTTTCATGAAGAAAGCACCATCAGCTGATGCTGAGCGGGTTATGTCAAAGTGCGCCGTAGTGTTACGACCGCCTGCACAGGAAACAAAAATCTCCCCCTCGTCCTCAGAGTCCAGATTGATGAGGTAGTCGCCCTGCATGAAGTCTGACTTCATTCCCTCGGCACCAGTCAGGCCCGTCTCTTCATCGCGGGTGAAAACGCACTCAATGGGTCCGTGCTCCACATCGTCAGCCTCCAGGAGAGCCAGCTCCATAGCACAGCCGATGCCGTCGTCAGCACCCAGGGTGGTACCCTCAGCGGTAAGCCACTCACCGTCGATGTAGGTCTTGATGGGGTCACGGTCGAAGTCAATCTCCACGTCCACGAGCTTGTCGCACACCATGTCCATGTGGCTCTGCAGGATGACCGTCTTGCGGTTCTCCATGCCCTTGGTGGCCGGCTTGCGAATCAGGACGTTGCCGGTTTCATCTACTTTGGTCTCCAGCTGGTGGCTTTCACCCCACTGACGGAGATACTCAATCATCTTTTCCTCACGCTTGGAAGGGCGGGGAATCTCGTTAATTCTGGCAAACTGTTCAAAAACACCTTGCGGCTTTAATTCTCTTTTCTCCATTTTGTAAATGTTTATTGTTAATTGTTAATTCTTTAATCTATAATCTTTAATCTTTAATCTTTTTCTTACCTTTGCAGCCGATTTGGTTTTTAGAACGCAAAGTTACGAAAAAATGACGGAAGTTGTACTCTTTAGTGCGTTAATAATTGCTATCGGCATGATATTTTTGCTGGTGAAGGTGCTTTTGAAGCCCAAAGGAGAGTTTTCGTCGCAACATATTCACGACAGCAAGGCCATGAAGGAACGTGGTATCCACTGTGTGATGGACCAGGACCGCGAAATGCGCCGAAAGAGCCGCCTGGCGGTGGATGAAAAGGTTGAGCGTTGAGAAAAATATTTGAAAATTAGAGATAAAAATGAAAAAGAACCTGTTTAAGACTATGTCTGTTGCTGCTATGGCAGCATTTACACTTGCAGCCTGTAACAATGCTGCTCCCAAGATGGATGAACAACCGGCAGCCGTGCCTCAGGGAGGCATGAAGATTGCCTATGTTGAAGTCGATTCGTTAGCCTCTCAGTATCAGTTCTGCATTGACTACACGAAGATTCTGGAGAAGAAGCGTACCAACGCCACCAATACCCTGAATCAGAAAGGTCAGCAGCTGCAGGCCGCAATGAACAACTTCCAGCAGAAAATCAACAACAACCAGTTCCGTAGCCGTGAGGAGGCCGAGAACGCTCAGCTGGCCATTCAGCGCAGTCAGCAGTCGCTCCAGGAGCTGCAGAACCGTCTGGGTGCTGAGCTGGAGAAAGAGGCAGCCGACTTCTCAGTTGCCCTGAAGGACTCGCTGGATCACTTCCTGGCTATATATAATAAGGATAAGAAGTTTGACCTGATTCTCTCCAAGTCGGATGCTACCAGCAACATCCTGTTTGCTGACAAGCGCTATGACATCACGCAGGACGTCATCAACGGACTGAACAAGCGCTACAAGCCCACAGCAGCCACTCAGCCTAAGAAGGACGAGGATAATAAATAGTTACATTACCTCAACTCCCAGCATGCTACAGCAGTTGCTGCAGCAACATTCAAGGAATCAACCCCATGTGCCATCGGTATGCGGACGACATAGTCACAGCTACCGATGGTATTTTTTGGCAGACCGTCACCCTCAGTACCCATCACCAATGCCAGGCGTTCCAATTGTTTTAGCCGTGGGTCGTCCAGAGGAACGCTGTCGTCGGTCAAAGCCATAGCCAGGGTGTGGAACCCGTAGGCCTTCAACTCCTGCACATCATCACTCATCCAGGTCCAGGGCACCAGAAACACGGAACCCATGGACACGCGTACTGAACGACGATTCAGCGGGTCACAACTGTCGGGAGTCAGCAGCACGGCATCCATGCCCAGGGCAGCAGCCGAACGGAAGATGGCCCCAATGTTGGTAGTGTCTGTCACCCCCTTGATGACCACCACGCGACGGGCATCCCTGCATACCTCAGCCACAGTTAGGGGAGACTTCCTGCGCATGGCACACAGCACGCCTCGGGTGAGGGTATAGCCCGTCAGCTGCGCCAGCAAGTCACGCTCGCCGGTATAGATGGGAATTTCCCCGCAACGCTGGATAACCGACCGTGCATCGCCCTCAATGTGACGGCGTTCACACAGTAGCGACACAGGTTCATAGCCTGCATCCAGCGCCACATGAATGACCTTGGGGCTCTCTGCTACGAAGAGTCCTTTCGCTGGTTCCAGGGTGTTGCGCAGCTGCCGTTCGGTCAAGGCTGAGAATACCTCAACGCCTGGATGCTGCAAAGATGAGATTTCTATAATTGTTGCCATAAATTCAGTTCATTTATATATAATAAAAAAAGCGATGACCCATCGCAGGCGACCGCTTCAATCTTCAATAGGTATTAGTCCTTTTAAGGTAAAAAGATTGTTTTCAGGATAACGTTGCAAAGGTAAGGCATTTTTTTTATACAGCCAAAGGTTTTATTGATTTATTTTAAGCAAAAAGAGCTGTGTTCCCACACAGCTCTCAATTTTATAAAATTTTAAGAAAATATCGTATGCAAACGATGTCACAAAATTCTCTTAACTTTCAACTTTCAACTCTCAACTTTCAACTTAAGAGTTATACTCCTGCCAGCTCTTGATAGCGATGTCATCCTCGCTCATGGTGCAGAAGGCCTCAATGAAAGCCTTGGCAAGACGACCGTTGGTCATCAGGGGAATGTTGTGGTCAATGGCACCACGACGGATGCGGTAGCCGTTGGTCAGCTCACGCTTAGTGTGGTTCTTGGGCACGTTGATGATGAGGTCAAACTGGTGGGCAGCAATCATGTCCATCACGTTGTTGTCGCCCTCTTCGTCAGGCCACTTCACCAGGCTGGCCTTCACGCCGTTCTCGTTAAGGAACTTGGCTGTGCCGCCGGTGGCATAAACCTCGTAGCCCTTCTTCACCAGCTCGCGGGCGGGCTCCAGCAGATCTACCTTACCCTTGACACCACCCGAGGAGATGAGCACGCTCTTCTTCGGCAGCTTGTAGCCAGTGGCTATCAGGGCATTGAGCAGGGCCTCATGGACATCGTCGCCCAGACCGCCCA
>JAEEGH010014393.1_pt1 | contig 17363 bp, 12 predicted proteins | sample 9134181 | NCBI WGS metagenome assembly JAEEGH01 (sample SAMN16246544, study PRJNA631951) | gut metagenome | biome: gut microbiome; feature: rumen; material: DP-attached | host: Bos | place: Iran: Karaj | collected 2018-10
TCATCTGCTCAAGGTCGACGCTGGCGCCGTCCTCGGGATTCAAAAGCGGGAGGCGCATGAGACCGAAGCCAAGTTTCTTTTTCGGGGCGTCCATAGGTGTCATCTCCTGGAATGATTTTTTGCTATGGATTCATCATAACACAGACCGCCGGAAAGGAAAAGGACTTCTTATTGTTTTTGACTTTTGTCCTGGCATCGCTTATGATAAAAAGCAATAAGGGGGCAGTACGATGAACTTTATTCTGATTGGAATGCCGAGCGCCGGAAAAAGCACCCTGGGAGTTGTGACAGCCAAAATGCTTGGCTATGACTATCTTGATACGGACCTGTTGATCCAGAAGCGGGAAGGCCGGCGACTGGAGGAGATTATCAGCGAAATTGGGCAGGAAGCATTCCTGAATCTGGAGGCAGACGTCTGCTCTGCTGTGGAAGCAGAGAACACCGTGATTGCCACCGGCGGAAGCATTATCTACCGGGCACACACAATGGAGCATCTAAAGGCGATCGGGACAGTAGTCTATCTGAAGATCAGCCTGGAAACGCTGCTGAAGCGTCTGCATGACGCGCAGAGCCGCGGCGTTGTGCTGAAAGAGGGCCAGACACTGGAAGGTCTGTACAACGAACGGATCGATCTGTATGAAAAATATGCAGACATTGCTGTGGACGAAGGTGAGATGGATTTTGAATCGACGCTGGAGTCACTGCATGCGGTTTTGGCAGCGAGGATTCAGGATTCAGGGATCGATTAAGATTTATTATGATGACAATTTTTGCGTGAAACTTATAATCTGTATGCGAATCAATTTGATATGGGGATGAGGGAATGAAAACAGACACAAGAATGTTGGCGGCGTTGATGGCCGTGATCATGCTGATAGCGCTTTCGGCGTGCGGCAAGAAAGAGGAGCAGAGCATCGCGGTAAGCGGTGAAAACGTGACTGTTGATAATCTGGCGCTGATGCCGGAGGGAGAAGCGGCGATCATTTATGAAAACGACGGACTGAAGCTGTTGATTCCGCTGGAGTATGACGCGCTGCTGCAGACGGAGGTGTTGACCGATGATGAGGATGGCCTCCTGTTCTCCGTTTCGGAGATTGCGTCCATTATGGCGGCGAAGAAGACCGGTTATGAAGATGCCGGTGCCGGCTGGCTGTTCAGCATCGGACGCGTGGATGAAAGCATGATGTACGAGATGACCTGCCGGGATATGTCCGGTGAAGAGATCTTTGCCAAAGACGGTGATGGTAACTACTATGTTTACTATCATCCCACCGATGTCCGGTTTGTACGCGAGGACAATGAGGCCATGCAGGCGGATCAGGTGATCTGGACTGAATTGAACGATTGGGCTTCTGGTATTGTGCGGGAACAGTTTATAGCGCAGAATGAAGCTCTTTCCGTTGAGATAAAAAGCAACACCATGCTGGATATGTATCTGGCACAGCTTGCCAGCCTGCCCGGTGTACGCTACACCGTAGGCAATTTGGAATATGGTCCTGTCGAACCGTTGGACACCTTTGACGCGGAGCCTTATCTTGACCGTCTAACCAATGATGTATATTTTGAAGAAGTGTATGATGAAGAAGCACCGGACGGTGAATACATTGTGCTCACGTTCCCAGATGAAGATATCCGTTTTGACTTCTTCTATGCAGAAAACGGAGAGAACACCGTACGCGCTGTCTGGGACTGGGGCGACGGCGGAGAAGAACTGTATAAGGCTGTATTTAAAGATGAGACATTAAGCACAACAGAGATCATGCAGGAATGGTATAACGCACTGGTCAATAGTCAATAATAATTAGGAGCTCCGGGGGGATGGCCCGGAGCTCCCTGTATTTGCTGGGATAATATGTTTTTCGGCTGCCGGCAGTTTAAGATTTATTAAGGTGACAATTTCGGGAACGTGGCTTATAGTGGTACATGGAAAAAAAAGAAATCCAACCAAAGCCATGAACTACTCTATATGAGGTGAACGATATTATGAAATTACGTGCAAGACTGTTGGCGCTGCTGATGATCGCAGCCATGCTCCTTTCCGGTGCGAGTGCGGCATTCGCAGATGACGCAAAGGGAATCACCGTGAGCGAGAATGATATGCTTGCGGTGAAAACGAGCGTATACGTCACCGTTGATGGTGAAGAAAAGCTTGTGGCCCTTTCGGATGCGGACGACGATGTGAAGAGCCAGCTGTCCGCCTATTGCGTAAAGCTGGTGGACGGAGACAGTACAGCGGTCCTCACTGAGGCCAACCTGCTGAATCTGCTCCCGCTTCTCAGCGCCGGCAAGCATATCGTTGTAACGCCGCCGGACGGGTATTATGTCTCTGCCATGAACCTGACGAACGGTGCTTCCAGTGGTACGAAGAAAAGCATCCTGCCTGTAACGGATGCGAATGCCAAATCGTCTGAAGTAACGCTGACTCTGCATGATCTGCTGTATGAAAACAGCACGAACCAGATCAGCTCTGAATATCTCTCCTCCGATTCCGCGGACTCCGGTTATCGGTTAAATGTGGAACTGAAGCATCTCCCTGTTATCGGAGCGGATGACGTGTTCACTGTGCGCTACAGCTCCGGTGACTTCTCTTACAGCGGCGCGCTCGTGGATGAAAATATCACGGACAATACCTTCAGTTGCATCGAAGGCGTATTTGAAGTAAAGCCGCTTCTGGACAGCGTTGTGAGCGCCGCTTCGGAGACGCTGACGTACGAAGGACTTGAGCTCGTGTATCCGAACGGTTCCCGCACGGCGGTAAAAGACGGCGACATGCTGGTACCGTATATGGACGGATGTGTGCTGGAAGCACAGTGGGATGAAATCGAAGCTCCCGACCGCGGCCAGGACGTGGATCCCGATCCTGATCCTGATCCTGATCCTGATCCTGATCCTGATCCCGATCCGATTCCTGATCCGATTCCTGATCCTGACCCCGATTCGGATCCTGATCCGATCGTGCTGACGATCACCGCGGATTCGGCGACAAAGGAGTATGACGGACAGCCTCTCACCAAGAGCACCTGGTCCGTCAGCGGCACAGTCCCCGCAGGCTATCAGCTGAATGTGTGGATCTCGGGAACGAGGACCGAGGCTGGCACCGCGGACAATGTTGTGACCGGCTATCAGCTGCTTGACGCAAACAGCACTGACATCACTAACGCAGCTTATGTGACGATCACCACGGCAAAAGGCACACTGCAAGTGACGCAGAAGACGCTGACGCTCACGGCAATCACCGGAACGGTGAAGACTGACGGGAAGACGGAAGTTTTCGCCTCCTCTCTGGAAACGGAAGACGGCACCTATTCCAACGGCTATAAAAAGGAAGGTCTGCTCTCCGGTCATAACCTCTCCGGCGACTTTGTGACCGGCAGCGGCACCAAGACCTTTACCAGCGGCATTGATGTGGGCAGCGTTGTGATCACGGACACGGACGGCAACGATGTGAAGGGCAATTACAACATTGTACCCGTGTCCGGCACGGTCACTATTGAGGTCCCGGACCCGAGCTGGATCCCCCTCACCATTACGATCAAGTCCGGCAGCTGGACCTACGACGGAACTGCGCATACGCTTCACGAATATGAGGTGAGCGGGTTGACGGACGGTGATGTGATCGACTCCACAACCTGGAAGAGCACCTCCACCATCACTAATGTGGGCCGAGTTGACAACGAAATCGAGACCATCGTGATCAAGGACGCCGATGGCAATGTGGTAAACGGCAACAAGTATGCTGTCACATATAAAGCCGGCACATTGGAAGTAAAGGCGAAGATGCTTACGATCACTGCCGTGACCGGAACGGTAAAGACCGACGGAAAGACGGAAATCGCCGCCGCCTCCCTGAGCACGGAAGACGGCACCTATAAGAATGGCTACAAGCAGGAAGGTCTGCTCTCCGGCCATATCCTGTCCGGCGACTTTGTGACCGGCAGTGGCACGAAGACCTTCAACACCGGCATCGACACTGCAAAGGTGGAGATCAAAGACGGCGACGGCAAGGACGTCAAGGGCAATTACGAAATCAAGACGGTGGCAGGTAAAGTCACCATCGATGCACCGGAAGAGACCGGCATCAAACTCACCATTACCACCAAGGACGGCAGCTGGACATACGACGGGAAGGCCCACTCTGTTCCTGAATATGAAGTCAAAGGCCTGAAGGACGGCGACGTGATCGCGAAGGTAACGTTCAAGAAGACCGCTTCCATCACTGACGTGGGCAAGGCGGACAACGAGATCGAATCCGTTGTGATCAACACCAAAGACGGTCAGGAAGTGGCCGCAGGCAAGTACGCTATCACCTATAAAAACGGCACACTGGAAGTGAAACAGAAGGACCTGAAGATCACCGCGATCTCCGGAACGTTCACGACCGACGGCACCAAGGTGGTAACGGCCTCTTCCCTTGCGACGGAGGACGGCACGTTCCGCAACGGCTATAAGGCCGAAGGACTGATCAATGGGCACACGCTCTCCGGCAGCTTTGTGACCGGCAGCGACACCAAGTCGTTCCAGAGCAATATTGACACTTCCAAAGTTACCGTGAAAGACAGCGATGGCAAGGATGTGACCAAAAACTACAAGATCACTGGCGTAGCCGGCACGATCACCATCGTAGTGCCGCAGAAGACGAATGTTCCCCTCACCGTGACCGCCAAGTCCGGCAGCTGGGTGTACGACGGTACAGGCCACACGCTGTATGAATACGAAGTGAACGGACTGGTGGACGGTGATAAGGTTGAGAAGGTCACCTTCAAAGCCAGCGCCAAGATCACCAATGTGGGCACCCAGGCCAACGAGATCGAGGGTGTTGTGATCAAATCCTCTTCAGGTGCGGCTGTGGCCGGAACCAAGTATTCCATCACCTACAAGCCCGGCACACTGACCGTCACCAAGTTCCCCATTACGCTGACCGCAGAATCTGCCTCCAAGGATTACGACGGAACAGCGTTGGTGAACAAGAATGTGAAAGCCACCGCGCTGGCCAATTCCAGCCATAAGCTCTCCGCCGGGTTTGAGATCAAGGACTCCAACGGCAACACCATCAAGAACAGCCCTGTAAATGTAGGCACCTATACCAAGAAGATCACGAACGTAGTGATTACCGACGGTTCCAACGATGTGACCGCGAACTACGACGTGACGACCGTTGATGGTACCCTGACGATCCTTGCCGCAGGCAGTTCCTCCACCGACACACCGGGCACCGCCTATCACGGCGGTACCTACACGCTGCGCTCCGATGCCGCCTACAAGGATTTCCAGAAACTTCTGATCGACGGTAATGAAGTGAGCCCGAGCAACTATACGGTAAAAGAGGGCAGCACTGTGATCACGCTGAAATCCTCTTACGTGGATACACTGCGGCCCGGCACACATACTTACAGCATCGTGTCGACCTCGAGCACGAAGTCCGGCACATTCGTGGTGAGCAACCGCGTAAAGACTGGCGATGAGTCCCACCTCCTGCTGTGGATCGTGCTTCTTATTGCCGCGGCCATAGCGATCACGATCGTGCTTCTGTACTTCCGGAAGATGAAACAGAAGGAAGCGGCTATGGCCGTCGCGAAGAAGAAATCGAGACCGGCTGTGAAGGAGATTCCGGTACTTAAGACGGAGCAGGAAGAAAAGCCCGCAACCGATCCAGAAGATGACGTAAAGATCTATGCTGCCGAAGGGCTGAACATGGACGAACTTCTGGGTGCTGACGAGCCCGATATCGAGCCTGTCGAAGTGCCGGAAGAGGACGATGATCCGACCAAAGATCTGATGAAGGACTTTGAGCTGGACCTGGATCTGTTTAAAGATAGCGCGCCTGTCGATACCGACGATGACAGTGCTGTTGATGAGATCATCGACTCGATATCGAAAGATATTGAAGAGTGATACACGCTAAAGAGTCGAGGGTGTAGGTCGTAGAGCATAGTGGCTGCTGCTGCCGCGGGATAGATTCTTCGACTCGCTTCGTCCGCTTAAAATGACATCCAGAGAAAAATAGCAAAAAAACATCCACGCGGCGAAGAAAAGCTGCGTGGATGTTTTGATATGATATAGAAAAAAGCGGCACCGGATGGTGCCGCTTTAAGGTATGAGATCAATAATAGCGCTTGTTCTTGTTCTTGCGCGCTGCTTCAGATTTCTTTCTGCGCTTTACGCTCGGGCTCTGGTAATACTCCTTTTTGCGGAGATCGGCCATAACACCGGACTTCTGGCAGCTGCGCTTAAATCTCTTTAATGCGCTGTCAAGAGACTCGTTCTCTTTCACATAAATTTCAGACATCTATTTCCCTCCCTCCGAATGCACAAAAGCATGCACTAAGGGCCAAAAATCTTGGCTTTTCAACAGATTGATTATAAAGGGAAAACACTTGCTTGTCAAGCATCAGTTTGCATCTTTCAGAATTAAATTGACGATGCGGTTCCTGACAACGATGGTCTTGACGAGCTTTTTGCCTACCATCTGCCGCTGGACCTTCTCGTCCGCCAGGGCGGCCGCGACAATGGCATCCTCATCGGCATCATTTGCGACAACGATGGTGCTGCGGAGCTTGCCGTTGACCTGGACGGCCATTTCGTGCTCGGCGTCGACGGTCTTGGCCTCGTCGTAGACGGGCCAACTCATCTGCATGGCCATCTTGCCATACTTCTCAGCGAAACCGAGCTGCTCCCACATTTCTTCCGCGATGTGCGGAGCAAACGGGCTGAGCAGCATGAGCAAATACTCCATGTCGCCCTTCGTGACACCGTTGGTGTAGAAGGTGTTGACAAGCGTCATGAGCGCGGCGATGGCCGTGTTCATCTTCAGCTCTTCAATATCGTCGCCGACCTTCTTGATGGTCTTGTGGATCGTGGCTTCGTTCTTCGGACTGACATGGGGATCGTCCTTCACGATTTCCATGAGGTTCCAGCAGCGATCGAGGAAGCGCTTGGAGCCCTTGACTGCCTCGTCGGACCAGGTGGCGGTCTTCTCAAAGTCACCGATGAACATGATGTAAACACGCATGGTGTCGGCGCCGTAGGCGTTGATAACGTCATCAGGATTCACAACGTTGCCGAGAGATTTAGACATCTTCACAGAGGGACGAAGCGCCTCACTGCCGTACTTCTCCAGCAGGGCCTGTTTTTCCTCTTCGGTCTCCACATTGCCGATATAGTGTGGGTTTTTCCCGAGGATCATGCCGTGGGACGTACGCTTGGCATACGGCTCCTTGGTGTGCACAACGCCGATATCGTACAGGAACTTGTGCCAGAATCGGCTGTAAAGCAGGTGCAGCGTTGTGTGCTCCATGCCGCCGTTGTACCAGTCGACCGGGCCCCAGTATTCTTCCGCTTCTTTGGAAACGGGAGCTTCATCGTTGTGCGGGTCCATATAGCGCAGGTAGTACCAACAGGAACCGGCCCAGTTAGGCATGGTGTCGGTCTCGCGTTTGGCGGGACCGCCGCAGCACGGGCAAGTGGTGTTGACCCAATCTGTCATCTTGCTGAGAGGAGACTCGCCGTCGTCGGTAGGCTCGTAGGACTCCACCTGCGGCAGTACCAGAGGCAGTTCGGATTCCGGGATCGGCACCCAGCCACACTTCGGGCAGTCGACCAGAGGGATAGGCTCACCCCAGTAACGCTGGCGGGTAAACACCCAGTCACGCAGCTTGTAGTTGGTCTTTTCCTTGCCATAGCCCTGCTGGATGACGTATTCCTTCATCGCCGGAATAGCTTCCTTGACTGTCATGCCGTTCAGAAAACCGGAGTTCACCATGACGGCATCCTCGTCCTTGGAGACGAAGGCTTCCTTGCTGATATCGCCGCCGCTGACCACTTCCACGATAGGCAAGCCGAACTTGGTGGCAAACTCCCAGTCGCGCTGGTCGTGGCCGGGCACGCCCATGACGATGCCGGTACCGTAGCCCATGAGGACGTAGTCCGATACGAACATAGGGACGATCTGGTCGTTGACAGGGTTGATGACATCGATCCCAATCAGGCGAACGCCTGTCTTCTCCTTGTTCAGCTCGCCGCGCTCAAAATCTGACTTGCGGGAGGCGGCTTCCTTGTAGGCGAGGACTTCTTCCCAGTTCCCGATCCGGTCCTTCCATTTCTCCAGAAGCGGGTGCTCCGGAGAGATAACCATGTAGCTCACGCCGAAGAGCGTATCGGCACGGGTGGTGTACACAGTAACGTCGTCATCGGTGTTGGTTTTGAATGTGAGCTCGCAGCCGGTGGAACGACCGATCCAGTTCTTCTGCTGTACTTTCACTCGCTCAATATAATCCAGATCGTCGAGATCGTCGATCAGGCGGTCGGCGTACTTGGTGATGGCCAGCATCCACTGGCTCTTCTCCTTGCGCACTACTGCACTTCCACAACGTTCGCAGACGCCGTCTACCACTTCTTCGTTGGCGAGGCCGCACTTGCATCCGGTGCACCAGTTGATGGGCATGGTGGCCTTGTAGGCAAGGCCTTTCTTAAACATCTGCAGGAATATCCACTGTGTCCATTTATAGTACTGGGGATCGGTGGTCACAACGCAGCGGTCCCAGTCAAACCCGTAGCCGAGCATCTTCAACTGGCGGGTGAAGTTTTTGACGTTATCCCTCGTGACGATTGCCGGATGGATGTGGTTCTTGATAGCGAAGTTCTCCGTCGGCAGGCCGAAAGCGTCGTAGCCGATCGGGAAAATAACATTGTACCCGTCCATGCGTTTTTTGCGCGTGACGATGTCAATGGCGGTGAAGGGTCGCGGATGGCCTACGTGCAAACCGGCAGCGCTCGGATACGGAAACTCGATCAGGCCATAGAACTTTGGCCGGGGATCACCGGTGATGGCGGCGTAAGGTTTTCTTTCTTCCCAAATGTCCTGCCACTTCTTTTCAATAGCAGCAAAATCATATTTCAAAGCAAATTACTCCCTTTCCAGTTATAGTGTTATCGGAATGCCCCTGTAATCAGGGGCTCGGAAGGGATGAGGGCGACACTGCCTCCGCATCACTCCAGAGTCGTTCCAGATCGTAGAACTTACGGGCTTCGTCGGTGAAGATGTGCACGATCACACTGCCGAAGTCCATAAGGACCCAGATATCCGAACGCAGGCCTTCACGCCGGATAGGCGGTTCGCCGGCCTCGGAAAGAGCCTTGTCCACAGCGTCGACCAAAGCCTTGATGTGGGTGGAGGACGTACCGTTGCAGATGACAAAATAATCGGCAAGAACGGTCTGCTCCGCGGTCTTCAGAATCTTTATATTCTGGGCTTTCTTGTCCTCCAGCGCTTTGGCAGCCACAATCGTTATCTGTTCGGGACTAAGCATGTTGTTCTTTCCTTTCTGTTTGAATCTCCTGGTACCAGGCACTGGCAAGAACCGTGTCGATATAGGGTTCCTGTCCCCTCTCGCGAATCTCCTCCAAACTCATTTCCAGTCCGAGCTCCATACCCTCGTCAAGATCGTGGTAACACAGGGCGCGGAGGCAGCCAACGCCGGGAAAATCGCGGTTCGGTTCAATATAATCTGCCAGATAGATGATCTTTTCCAGCAGGGTCATGTCCGGCCGCCCGGTGGTGTGCCAGCGGATGGCATCCCGGATACGATCGGGTACGCCGAAGAGAACACTGGCAAGCACAGCTCCCGTTTTCGCATGCAGCAGTTTGGGGGTGTTCTGTTCGGCTTTGTCGCACATAATACCATACTTTTCGCACAGTTTCAACTGTTCTTCGTGCGTGAGTTTTTTTGTTATGTCGTGCAGGATCGCCGCTTCCGCAGCATCCTCGGGGTCCTCCCCCCAGCGCTCTGCGAGACGGATCGCCTCACTCTCACATCCGGCTACGTGCGCAATGCGCTTTGGCGCCAGATACGGGTACGCTTTGCCGCGCAGCCAGCATAGCTCCGGGCGAGCATGATAGTAGCCGCAGCGGATGATCTCGCTGTAAACACTGTCGTGCAGGAGTTCCCTGCCTCTGCGTTTTGGCAACATGGCACGAATGTCTGCCGAACACATGGGTATCGGCTCATGCGGGAAAACGGTTATGCTCGCCCCATATCTCTCCCGCATAGACGCGGCATGCGCTTCGATGGCCTGATCATCGTCTTTTTCGCGGGCAAGCACAAGCAGTTCTGTCATGCTGAGGAGATCACAATAGCGATACCACTCCTCGAATGAAAGGAACATGTCCGTCCCTATGACGAGGGTGAACTCGTCATTTGGATACTGCTGCTTCAAAGTGCATATCGTGTCATATGTATAGCTCTTGCCCTCGCGATTCAGCTCGATATCCGATATCTCGACGCCGGGGATGCTGCCAAACGCGAGCTCGCAGAGGCTAAGCCGTTCCTCAGGAGCAGGACTGTCTGCTGCCATGTCCTTGTGCGGTGGGATGCGGTCAGGAATGATAAGAAAGCGGTCCGGACGCAGCGTGCCGCAAAGCGCAGCCACCACTTCCCTGTGCCCGAGATGAGGCGGATTAAAGCTGCCGCCGTACAGAAAAATATTCATACGGTTATTTCTTTTTTTTGTTGTTTATAAGCTGGATCTTCGGCTCTTTGATGTTGCGGCGAAACAGCACAAATTTGGTGCCGATCACCTGAACTGTTTCGGCGGCCAGGGCTTCCTGCAGTCGGTCGGCCGCTTCCCGTGCGGTCAGCATGGATCCCTCGAGCACCTTGCCTTTTACGAGTTCGCGCGCGGTCAGCGCCGCGTCGACCGAAGTGATCACACTGTCGGTGATGCCGCTTTTTCCGATCATGACGATCGTGTCAGCTTCCGCTGCAAGGCCTTTCAGCTGTGCACGCTGTTTACTTGTCAGTGTCATGTTAGGTACCTCACTTGAAGAGAGCGGTAACATAGGTGCGGGCATCAAACGGGATCAGATCATCGATCTTCTCTCCGACGCCAACGTATTTAACGGGCAGGCCCAGTTCCTTCGCAATGGCGAACACGATACCGCCCTTGGCCGTGCCGTCCAGTTTCGTGAGAACGATGCCGGTAATTGAAGCCGTCTCCAGGAACTGCTTGGCCTGCAGAAGTCCGTTCTGCCCGGTCGTCGCATCGAGCACCATAAGCGTTTCCACATCGGCGTCCGGGAGTTCACGGTCGATAATACGTCGGATCTTGCTTAGCTCATTCATCAGGTTTTGCTTGTTGTGGAGGCGGCCTGCCGTGTCGATGAGAATCACATCGCTTCCGCGTGCTTTCGCCGCACAGATGCCGTCATATACAACGGCTGCCGGATCGCTGCCTTCTTCGTGGCGCACGATCTCGGTGTTCGCGCGATCCGCCCAGATGCTCAGCTGTTCTGCGGCAGCGGCACGGAACGTGTCGCCGGCGCAGAGAAGGATCTTCTTCCCCTGTTCTGTGAGCTGGTGAGCAAGCTTGCCGATGGTCGTCGTTTTTCCGACGCCGTTGACACCTACCATCAGGATCACGGATGGCTGCGTCGTCAGTTTCAGTTCAGAATCACCGACATTCAGGATCCCTGTCAGCACTTCGATCAGGCCTTCGCGGGCTTCGTCACCGCGGCGGAAGCGGTCCTCCCAGGTCTTTTTCCGCATCATGTAATCCACCTGTTTTGCAGTTTCCATGCCGGCGTCGGCCAGGATCAGCATCTCTTCCAGGTCCTCGTAGAACTCTTCACTGTCAGGTGCGTAGTCGTGAAACAGTTCTTCCAAGTCAAGATTCTTTTTCGTTTTTCCGAGTCCGGAAAATATTTTATCAAAAAATGCCATGGTATTTAACCCTCAATCGTTTTCTTTGCTTCATCCAGGTCGAGGCCGATCACCGTGGTGACGCCCTTTTCCTGCATCGTGACGCCATAGAGCATATCGGCTTCTTCCATAGTGCCGCGGCGATGTGTGATCACGAGGAACTGAGTCCTCGCGGCCATACGGCGCAGATACTGCGCAAATCGCGTTACGTTCTCTTCATCGAGCGCGGCTTCTATCTCATCCATCACACAGAACGGTGTGGGACGCACACGCAGGATCGCAAAATAGAGTGCAATGGCAACAAAGGCCATCTCGCCACCGGACAGGAGGCTGATGCGGGAAAGCGCTTTCCCGGGCGGCTGGACCTGAATGTCGATGCCGCAGTCGAGCACATTGTCTTCGTCGTCCAGAACGAGCGCCGCTTTTCCGCCGCCGAACAGCTCGCAGAACGTATCCTGGAAGCATACGTTGATTTGACGGAACTGGTTGACGAAAATAGCTTCCATGTCACGCGTGATGTCCCGGATGATGTCTTTGAGTTCTTTTTTCGCTTTCTCGATATCGTCACGCTGCGCGCACAGAAATTCATAGCGGGAATTGACCCGTTCATATTCCTCGATGGCGCCGATATTTGGCTGGCCGAGCGCATTGATCTGACGGCGCAGGTCGCTGATGGCCCGGTTCTCTTTCTGGAGATTCTCGATCGGCTGGCGAATTTGTTCCGCAGCACTGTGACTCAGTTCGTAGCTGTCCCACAGTTTGTCGAGAATCTGTTTTTCCTCCATGTCCGCGGCCATTTTCCTTTGCTCTGCACGGGAGGATCGTCGCTCCAGATCGATGATATCGCTGTTGAGCTGCTGGGCTTCCCTGTCGGCACGCGTACGTCGGCCTTCCAGCTGCATCTTCTCGTCGCTGATTGCAGTTATGGCGCCGCGCTCTTTCTGAATCTCGGCGCTGATCTGCTTGCGGAGCATATCTTTCTCTTCCAGACGGGAACGAAAGGAAGCGATTTGGTCTTCTGCCGCTGTAATGGCGCTGTTGCGGAGCTCACTGTCGCCGGTGATGCCGGCAAGAAGGGTGCCGAACTGTTCAGCAGCGGCGGCAACGGAACGGCGTTCCGCGTCGAGCCCGGCTTCTTCCCGTTTCAGTTCCGCCTCATCCTCGAGCGCCATATCAAGCTGATAGCGCATCGTTTCAACGGCTGAGCGCATATTGTTCCAGTCTCGTGTCAGCACGTCTTTCTCCTGTGCACAACGCTCTCTGTCCTTCTGCAGTTTTTCCAGGTCGTTGGCGCGGGAAATAAGTCCGCTGCCGCGTATGGTGCTGCCGCCCGTCATGGAGCCGCCCGCATGGATCATCTGCCCGTCGAGCGTGACGATGCGGAGTTTATTGTCACTCTTCCGCGACATGCGAATCGCGTCGGGCAGGGATTCGGCGATCACGGTCCTGCCAAGAAGATTCAGCACGATCTGCTCATACCGGCTGTCGTAATGAACGAGTTCGGATGCGATACCAACAAAACCGGGATCATTGATCGGGGCGTCCCTCATCACGCTGCCGCGAGTCGTGTCAAGCGGGAGAAAGGTGGCTCGGCCGGCGTCGTTCCGTTTCAACAGTTCGATGGCTATGCGCCCGACGTTCTGTGAGCCAACCACGATATTCTGCGCAGCGCTGCCCAGCGCCGTTTCGACCGCCAGAGCAACTTCATCATCCGCACGGATCAGATCGGCAACAGGTCCGTAGACATTGCTGAGTCCGCCTCGATGCGCTTCACGCATGACGGTCCTGACGGCTTTGGAGTAGCCTTCGTATTCGCGCTGCATATCCGTGATCATGCGGATGCGCGCGTCAAGGCTGCGGAGCTCCACTTCCGCCGCATTTACTTTATCATTGAGCTGTGCAGAGGCTGCTTCGCGGCTGTTCAGCTTTATGCGGCAGCCGGCCAGCACATTAGCGTTTTCCGTCTTTTTCTGCTGAAGTTCACTTTTCAGCGCATCGATCTCGCAGACACGCTGCTCGTTCTTTCCGATCTCGCCGCGAATCTCGTCCATGCGTCCGCGCTGCTGTTCAAGATCCCGGGTAATGCTTAAAATGTTGTCCTTCGCGCTCTGGATATTGGCGTTCAAAACGGCGATCTCTGACTCAGCTGATGCCAGGCGGCTTTCCGCCGCAGACAGGCGTTCCCGCGCGGATTCCGTCTCTTCGTCTTTGCGGTGCATGCGCTCTGAGATGCTCTCGCTTGAGGCGTACACTGCCTCGAGGCGTGCCCGCGCGGCAGTGAGCTCATCGGAAAGCTGATCGTATTCCTGCTTTACTGTAGCTGACTGTGCACGCAGTTTTTCCAGCGTCTCCATCCAGACGGAAATCTCCCGTACACGCAGCTCGTCGCGCAGAACTAGATATTTTTTTGCTTTTTCCGCCTGATCCTTCAGCGGGCCGACCTGGAGCTCCAGCTCCTCGATCTTGTCCTTGATGCGGGTCAGGTTCTCTTCGGTCTTCTCCAGCTTTCGCTCGGCTTCTTCTTTTCGATAGCGATAGCGGGATATGCCGGCCGCTTCTTCAAACACTTCGCGGCGGTCGGCGTTTTTGGTGGAGATAATATCGGCGATCTTTCCCTGGCCGATAATGGAATAGCCATCGCGGCCGAGGCCGGTGTCCATCAGAAGACTGTTGATATCCTTCAGGCGGACCGGCTCTTTATTGATGAAGTATTCGCTGTCGCCGCTGCGGTAATACCGGCGTGTGAGCATGATCTCGCTCTTGTCGCTGTCGAAGATGTGAGCCGAATTGTCAATGATCAGGGAGACCTGCGCAAACCCCATGGAACCGCGGATCTGTGTGCCGCCGAAAATGACGTCTTCCATTTTCGAGCCGCGCAATGCTTTACTGCGCTGCTCGCCCATGACCCAAAGGATGGCGTCAGAAATGTTCGACTTGCCGGAACCGTTTGGGCCGACGATAGCTGTTATATCCTTTTCAAATGTCAGGGTCGTTTTGTCGGCAAAGGATTTGAATCCCTGAATCTCCAGTGCTTTTAAGTACAAGTAATCGTCTCCTGTATCGTTTCGTTGATGGTGCAGGAAAGTGTTGTTCTGCTCGTGGTATCGGATTCCTCTACACGAATGTCCGCCAGAGAATATTTCTTTTTCAGATACGCCAGATTCTCCCGGTGCTGCCCGGTCATCTGCGAGCGCAGGCCGGGCGGGACAGACAGGATCACCGATTTTCCGGCGAGGTCAGAGGCTTTCAGCAGCTCTTCCGCGCGGTTACGCAGCACTCTGCTTTTTACGAGCTCTCCGAGCGCCGGATGATAGGCGCCTCCTGCTGCTTCGCCTCCGCTCAGTTCTTCCGTGGGATTGAGTCCCAGGCGAATAACCGGAATGGAGGCTTCTTCAAAAAGCGGAAGCAGTCTCGCGCAGACAGAGACTGCGTCTTCCACCGTATGCTCTCTGTATTCTCCGGTTTTCCACATCCTGTAAAGCGCGGTATCACGTACAATAACAGCAGGATAGACGCGTACGCCGTCGGGAGCAAGCGCAATCAGTTCTTTTGCTGTGCGGACTGCTTTTTCCATCGTGTCGCCCGGAAGTCCGGTCATCATCTGAAGGATCAGTCGGAATCCGAATTCGTGAACGAGAACGGAAGCTTTGCGTACCGCATCACTGTTATGGCCGCGGCCGGCACGCGCGAGGACCTCATCGTCCATCGACTGTGCGCCAAGTTCTATGGTGTTCACAGGATACGGGCGCAGGCGTTCCAGCGTTTCGGCGGAAACAGCGTCAGGGCGGGTTGACAGTCGAATCGTATCGATCCATCCATTTTGCACGCACTGCGCGCCCGCTTCCAGCAGTGCCGTTTGCTCCGGGATCGGAATCGCCGTAAAGCTGCCGCCGTAAAACGCCAACTGTCGTTTGCTATCGGGGTCCAGGAACTGCTGCGCCTGCTCCACTGTTCGCAGAACAGCGTCCGGTGACACCGTCTCCCTGCTGCCGGTGATGTGTGTCTGGTTGCAAAAGACGCAGGCATAGGGACATCCATAATGCGGCACGAAGAACGGAACGATGCTTTCCCGTGCGCTCATTCGTTTCTCAGGCTCCGGAGCGCCGCTCCGGCCGCCTCCTGTTCTGCTTCTTTCTTTGTCCTGCCGACGCCTTCCCCGCAGTTCTCCCCATTTACAAAAACCGCGTAATGGAAACTTTTGCAGTGATCAGGTCCGGTCTCGTCCAGAAGCTGATAGCGGATGGTGGCTCCCGCTTCCTGCTGTACCAGCTCCTGTAGTTCGGTCTTATAATCGCTGGTGCGATGGCTTCGACTCAGGTCCACATCCTTTAGCACATGCGTGAGTACGAACCGATGGGCGGGCTCCATGCCGCCGTCGAGAAAGATGGCAGCGAGGATCGCTTCCACAAGGTCTGCCAGGATCGACGGACGCTCGCGGCCGTTCGTATGCTCTTCACCTTTTCCCAGCAGCACGTATCTGCCGAGATCCAGCTGCTGCGCTGTCCGAAAAAGGCTTTCTTCACAGACGAGTTCCGCACGCAGACGCGTCATGCGTCCTTCTGGAAGATTCGGCTCTTGAGAGTACAGAAAATACGCCGTGACAGCGCCGAGAATCGAGTCACCCAGGAATTCCAGACGCTCGTAGCTCTCAGCCTGCATTTCGTTGGCATAGGATGTGTGTGTAAGCGCCGTCCGCAGCAGCTGCGGATCATGGAATGTGTATCCAATACGTGTTTCCAGCTCTGTCACGGTTGTTCGTCCGTCCTGATCTTCATGTAATCGATGTTTTCGGTAATGTCATCAATAATGCCGGAATTCACAAAGGAAACAGCCTGACGGATCGCGGCGAAGAAGCTCGTTTCATTAGAAGAGCCGTGGGCTTTGATGACTGGTTTGGAAATGCCAATCAGAGCCGTTCCACCCACTTCATTCACGTCAAGCGACTTTTTCATCTCCTTGAGGTCGTTCTTTAAAACCGCGGCAGCCAGCTTGTTCTTTCCGCTTTTGTAAAAAACGTCTTTGAAAGCACCCATCATGAATTTGATAACGCCTTCTGCTGTTTTGAGGAGTACGTTCCCGGTAAAGCCGTCCGTCACAACAACATCAGCCCTGCCGGCGAACACGTCAGTGCCTTCCATATTTCCGATGAAGTTGATACGGCCTTCCTGCGTCGCTTCCTGCAAAAGCGCAAAACTTCTGTGCTGGAGTTCTCCGCCTTTGGTGTCTTCGGTGCCCACATTCAGAAGGCCGACTCTGGGGTCATCCACGCCCATCAGCTTTTTGGCATAATAGCTTCCCATATACGCAAACTGAAGCAGATACTCCGCCGTGCATTCCACGTTTGCGCCACAGTCAATCAGCATTACGCCGTGCTCGCCTGCCGGCAGAACGGGAGCCAGCGCTGCCCGGCGGATACCGCGGATCCGCTTCACTGTAAGGGTGGCTCCGGTCAGAAGCGCGCCGGTGCTGCCGGCGGATACGACCGCGTCGCCCCGGCCTTCTTTCAGAAGCGTCAGCGCAACGGCCATGGAAGAGTCCTTTTTCCGGCGGGTTGCCGTGCTGGGATCATCCTCCATGGTGATGATCTCGCGCGCGTCCACGATCTCGACGTGTTCGTGGGAAGCGCCGGGAAGGTATTCTTCGATCTTCTCTTTCTGGCCAACAAGGATC
>JAEEGH010014394.1_pt1 | contig 17362 bp, 16 predicted proteins | sample 9134181 | NCBI WGS metagenome assembly JAEEGH01 (sample SAMN16246544, study PRJNA631951) | gut metagenome | biome: gut microbiome; feature: rumen; material: DP-attached | host: Bos | place: Iran: Karaj | collected 2018-10
TCAACATAGTTCAGGCGCTCGACGAACATCGGGAGCCACATGCCTTCATCGGCATACACGCGACCCACCGAAACCATGATGGCCATCGCGATGATTCCTAATACTTTCTTCATTGATTGTGTTATTATTGATTGATGATTACTAATGAAACTCAACGGGAATGAGGGCGCAAAGATAAGAAATAATTCCTTACCTTTGCCGCAAATTAATTCCCATGGAAGACAACTACCAATTAATCACCAAGACCGCCGCCGGACTCGAAGAGGTGCTGGCCCGCGAAATCAAGGCCTTGGGTGCCAAAAACGTGCGCCCCATGCACCGCGCCGTCATCTGCGAAGGCAACAAGGAGCTGATGTACCGTATCAACTACGAGGTGCGCACTGCCCTCAAGGTGCTGAAGCCTTTCAAGAACTTCTTCGCCAAGAATCCCGAGGACTTATATAACAAGGTGAAGGAAATCAACTGGTGCGAGTTGCTGCGCACCGACCAGACCTTCTGCGTCGACGCGGTGACGACGGGCCGTTTCTTCACCCACTCGCAATATGCGGCCCTGACGGTGAAAGATGCCATCGTCGACCAGTTCCGCGACGTCTACGGCATGCGCCCCAACATCAACACCCTCAACCCCGACCTGCGCATCAGTCTGCACATCCGCGAGGACAAGGTGACGCTGCTCTTCGACAGCTCGGGCGAGAGCCTGCACCACCGTGGCTACCGCAAGCAGGTCGACAAGGCCCCGATGAACGAGGTGCTGGCGGCAGGCCTCATCCAACTCACAGGCTGGAAGGCCGACTGCAACTTCTTGGACTGCATGTGCGGCTCGGGTACCCTGCCCATCGAGGCGGCGATGTACGCGATGAAGAGACCGCCGGGCTACTACCGCAAGCAGTGGGGCTTCATGAAATGGGATGACTACGATGCCGAGCTGTGGCAGCGCATCCGCGAGGAAGCCGACGCCAAGATCTGCGACTTCGACTATGAGATATGGGCCTCCGACCGCTCGCCCAAGGCCGTGGCCATCGCCGAGGGCAACATCAACTACGCCCACCTGCAGCACGACATCCACCTGATGAAAAAGGACATGCACGACCTCACCCCACCCGAGGGCGGCGGCATCCTCGTCATCAACCCGCCCTACGGCGACCGTCTGGAGGAAGACGACATCGACAATCTGTATGAGGAGATCGGCCACACGCTGAAGCACAACTTCCAGGGCTTCCAGTGCTGGCTCATCACCGACGACGCGGTGGCGCTGCGCCATGTGGGGCTGAAGCCCACGGCCAAGATACCCGTCTGGAACGGCCCGTTGGAGTGCCGTTTCGTGAGATTCGATATTTTTGAAGGATCCTTGAAGGACAAGAAAGCGAGAGAAGCGGAGGAAAACGGCTAACGCTTGTTATACTGATTCATCGTCCTGTCCACTCCCTGCACGACGAAGCTCTTGATGATCTCGACGGCCAGGTCCACTTTTTCGTCGACGATAGGCTCCTCAGAGGCTTTCCATTGTCCCAAGACGAAATCCACCTGACGGCCGCGCGGGAAATCGTCGCCCAAACCGAAACGCAGGCGACAGAACACATTGGTACCTAACTTCTCGATGATATCGGTGAGGCCGTTGTGGCCGCCGTCGGCACCCTGTTTGCGCAGGCGCAGCGTGCCCAAAGGCAAAGCGATGTCGTCGTTGACGACGAGCAGATTCTCCATGGGTATCTTCTCCTGGTCGAGCCAATACTTCACAGCCCTACCGCTCAGGTTCATATAGGTCGTCGGCTTGATGATGACCAAAGTCTTGCCACGGTATTTCACCTCCGCAGTCTGGGCCAGACGCCCCGTGGTGAACGAGCATTCCAAATCCTTCGCCAAGCGGTCGGCGATCTTGAAGCCGATATTGTGGCGCGTGTTGTCGTACTCGGAACCGATGTTTCCCAAACAGGCTATCAGGTATTTCATTTCGTCAAGTTGATCTTGTTTTCTCCTTCGGAATAACCGCGCAAAAATACTATTAATAAATGACATAATGTATTAATTTCGGAGGGACAGGTCCCTGAGCCTGTCGAAGGGCCGTCTAATTTCTGTCGGCCCTTCGACAGACTCAGGGACCTCGGTTTAACTAACTAAAAAAATAGGCCGCCCGAAGACGGCCTATTCGTATGGTTGAATAAAGATTTACTCTTCGGTTTCTTCCTCGGTGACGACAGCGCCACGGGCGGCGTTGACGGCGAAGATGACGGTGTAGCCAGGGGTGATGGGGGTGACATTCTCGATGTCGAGGTCCTTCACCTTGATGGCCTCGTTGATGTTGACGTTGCTGATGTCAACCTTCACGTAGTCGGGCAGGTCTTTGATCAGACCACAGACCTTCACCTTCTTGATGCCTTTCTTGGGTTTACCACCACGCATCACACCGGCGGCCGAGCCTTCGAGGGTGATAGGCAGCACCACGGTGATGGGTTTGTCTTCCTTCACGATAAGGAAGTCGGCATGCAGCACCTTGTCGGTCACAGGGTGATACTGGATGTCTTGAAGGATGGTCTTGTAAGTCTTACCATTGACTTCGAAGTCGATGATGTAAGTCTCAGGGGTGAAAAGGATCTTGGTGAAGTTCTTCTCGGCAGTGGCGAAATGGATTTGCTCCTCACCAGCACCGTACATAACACACGGAACCATTTCGGCTTGACGCAAAGCCTTAGTATCCTTTTTCCCTACGTTCTCGCGAAGAGAACCGCTCAATGATACAGTTTTCATTGTGTTTAAATGTTTGGTTGTTAATAAATGAGTTATTTAAATAGCGAGCTAATGCTCTCGTATGATTCTACGCGGTGGATGACATCGGCAAACAAGGGTGCACAACTGACCACACGGATTTTCTTGGATGCGTTGGCGGGCAGTGGGATGGTGTCGGTGACCACCACTTCGCTGAACACCGAGTTGTCGAGACGTTCCATGGCGGGACCGCTGCACACTGCATGGGTAGCGAAGGCGCGGACGCTTTTGGCGCCGTTATCCATCATCACCTGACCAGCCTTTACGATGGTGCCGGCGGTGTCGATGATATCGTCAAGGATGATGACGTTCTTGTCCTTCACATCACCGATGAGGGTCATGCTCTCCACCACGTTGGCACGCGCACGTTGTTTGTGGCACACGGCCAAGTCGCAACCCAAACGTTTGGCATAGGCCGAGGCACGCTTGGAGGCGCCAAGGTCGGGAGCGGCAATCAGCAGATTGTCGATGTTCATCTTCTGGATATGGTCGATGAAGATGCTGGAGGCATACAAGGCATCCATCGGGATATCGAAGAAGCCTTGGATCTGATCGGCGTGAAGGTCCATCGTGATGATGCGGTCCACATGGGCAGCAGTCAGCATATTGGCCACTAACTTGGAGCCGATACTCACACGAGGTTGGTCCTTACGGTCCTGACGGGCCCAGCCGAAATAAGGTATCACAGCGATGACCTTATGTGCCGAAGCACGCTTGGCGGCGTCGATCATGAGCAGCAGCTCCATCAGGTTATCGGTGGAAGGCATGGTGGACTGCACGATGAACACGTGATGACCACGGATGCTCTCCTCGAAAGAAGGCTGGAACTCGCCATCGGAGAAGACGACGACTTGTGACTTACCCAATTGAGTACCATAGGCTTCGGCAATCTTAGTGCCCAATTCCTTGGTGGCTCTACCGGCAAAAATGGAAACGAATCTTCCTGACATGGTAGTGGATGTTAAGGGTTCTTTCGGGCTGCAAAAGTAGGGATTTTCTTTGAGCGGACAAGGCAAAAAACAGAAATTTTTCTCTTGTTGCTTGTGGTGAATGAAAAAAAGCGTATTTTTGCAGCCGCGTTTGACGCGAGGAACCACATGCCGAAGTGGCGGAATCGGTAGACGCGTCGGTCTCAAAAACCGATGAGGTAACACTCGTGCCGGTTCGATCCCGGCCTTCGGTACGCAAAGAAAAAGAGCAGCTTCAAGCTGCTCTTTTTCTGTTTATTCCACCGTCACCGACTTGGCCAAATTGCGCGGCTGATCGACGTTGCAGCCCCGCATCACGGCAATGTGATAAGCCAGAATCTGCAACGGCACCGTCGCCAGCAAGGGCGAATAGAGGCACTCCGTCTCAGGGATCTCGATGACATAATCTGCCATTTTCCGTGCTTGCACGTCTTTCTCGCTCACCACGGCGACGATGACACCATTGCGGGCCTTCACCTCTTGGATGTTGCTGAGCACCTTCTCGTAGGTGCTGTGGTTGGTGGCAATGAAGACCACGGGCATATCCTTGTCAATCAATGCGATGGGGCCGTGTTTCATCTCGGCGGCAGGATAGCCCTCGGCGTGGATGTAGGAGATTTCCTTCAGTTTGAGGGCGCCCTCGAGGGCCACGGGATAGTTCTGCAGACGGCCGAGATAGAGCATATTACGCACATCTTTGTATTTGGCTGCTATATCCTTCACATGGCCGCTGTGATCGAGGGTCCACTGGATTTTCTCGGGAATGCGGTCGAGCTCTTGGATGAAAGCGGCACGTTCCTCGTCTTTCATCGAGCCTTTCAGCTCGGCGAGACGCAAGGCCAGCATGGCCATCACGGTGACTTGCGAGGTGAACGCCTTGGTGGACGCCACGCCAATCTCAGGACCCGCATGGGTGTAGATGCCCGCGTCGGTGGCCCGTGAGATGGACGAGCCGATGACGTTGCAGATGCCTAACACCACGGCGCCTTTCTCCTTGGCCAGCTGGATGGCAGCCAAGGTGTCGGCGGTCTCACCCGACTGCGACACGGCAATCACCACGTCGTGTGGAGTGATGACGGGGTTCCGATAACGGAACTCGGAGGCATATTCCACCTTGACTGGAATCTTGGCCAAATTCTCAATCATATAACTACCTACGAGGCTGGCATGCCACGAGGTACCACAGGCCACGAAGACGATGTTGTCGGCATAAAGCAGTTGCTTCTCGTATTGCTGGATGCCACCGAGGCGCACCGTGTTGCTTTCAGGATGCAGGCGGCCACGCATGGTGTCGCGCACGATGGTGGGCTGCTCATAGATCTCCTTCATCATGAAGTGGTCGAAGCCGGCCTTCTCGATGCTGTCGAGGTTCATCTTCAGTTCCTGCACGTAGGGCATGGCCTCCACGTCCTGGATGGTCTTGATGTGCAGCTCCTCGCCCAACTTGATCTTTGCAACTTGCTCATCCTCAAGATAAACCACCTTCTGCGTACGGCCCACGATGGGGGTGGCGTCGGAGGCGATGTAATACTCGCCATCGCCGATGCCGATCACCATGGGGCTGCCCTTGCGAGCGGCGATGAGTTGGTCGGGGTGGCCTTTCTCCACGATGGCGATGGCATAAGCACCCACCACGTGGTTCAGGGCGATGCGCACGGCCTCGAAGAGGTCGACATGCTCGCTCTGCTGCACGTCTTCGATGAGGTTGGTGAGTACCTCGGTGTCGGTCGACGACTTAAAGGTAAAGCCGCGTTTCTCCAACTCCTTACGCAGGCTGAGGTAGTTCTCGATGATGCCATTGTGGATCAGCGCGATGTTGCCACTCTGTGAACGATGAGGGTGGGCATTCACCTCGTTGGGCTCGCCATGGGTGGCCCAGCGGGTGTGGGCGATGCCGATGTGTCCGCCGAGGTCCTTGGAAGCGGCAAAGGCCTCCAGATCGGAGACCTTGCCTTTTGCTTTATAGACGTTAAGTTCGTTGTTGTCGTTGAGCAGTGCCACACCGGCGCTGTCGTAGCCACGATATTCGAGGCGCTTCAAGCCCTCAATGAGGATAGGATAGGCCTCTTGCTGGCCTATGTAAGCAACTATTCCACACATATTTGCCTTGTTTAAAAGGCGCAAAAATATGCGTTTGGAAAAAACAATGCAAGAATTTTTTGATTTTTATTCAAACAGTTCCTTCACATCGGGAGCTTTCTCGGCACCTTCAGAAGCCTCGAAATAAGGTTTCTTATCGAAGCCGAAGATCATGGCGATGAGGTTGGTGGGGAACTTACGGATGAACGTGTTATAGTCTTGCACCGTTTCGTTGAACTGCCTGCGCGCATTGGCGATGCTGTTCTCACAACCCTCCAGTTGCGACTGCAGGTCGAGGTAGTTCTGGTTGGCTTTCAGGTCGGGATACTGCTCCACCGTGACCAACAGGCGCGACAGCGCACCCGACATCTCGTCTTGGGCGGCTTGGAAGGCCTTGAGGTTCTCTTCGGTGAGGTTGTCGGCATCAAGGGTGACCTGCGTGGCTTTGGCGCGGGCTTCGACCACCGCCGTCAGGGTGCCGGCTTCGTATTCGGCATAGCTCTTCACGGTGGCGACGAGGTTAGGGATCAGGTCGGCACGCTTTTGATAGGCAGTCTGCAGATTACCGACAGCCGAGGCAACTGCTTCATCTTTGGAAACCATAGCGTTATAACCGCAGGACGAGAAGCCCATGACCATAAACAAAGCCGCAATGGCGATAAGGAAAATCTTCTTCATAATAATAGAGGTTTTACGATTAATTATCAGCTTGTTGAAAATCGGCCACAAAGGTAAACAATTTTTTCGTACTTTTGCAAGTTATACATTTTATCAAACCATTTTTATCAAATGACTGAGAATCAACAGAAAAACGACATACAAAGCATTGACGGACAGTTGTTGAACCGAGGATGTACCCTTGGAACGACCTACACCACAGGGCAAAAAGTGCTCTCGTGCGGACGTTGCAAGCTGAGCCAGTTTGATTGGCTTAAGGACTATGAAAACCAAGAGGTTAAGGGTCCTGTATGCTTGGCAGAGGTGCGTTTCAAGAACGACCGCAAGGACTATTTCACCTATCCCGAGGACCTGGAGCTGGAGGTGGGCGAGTTTGTGGCCGTGGAGACCGCCATCGGACACGACATCGGCATCGTCACCATGCTGGGCGAGATCGTGAAACGCCAGATGAAACGCAAGCGTTTCCGCACGCCCTTAGAAGAGATGAAGAAGATCTACCGTCGCGCCAGGGTGAACGACGTGGAGAAGTTTTTGTCGGCCATCAAATTGGAAGACAGCACTTTGGCACGCACCCGCACCATCATCGACAACCTCGGGTTAGAGATGAAGCTCAACGATGTGGAGTACCAGGGCGACAAGACGAAAGCCATCTTCTACTACACCGCCGACGGACGTGTTGACTTCCGCGAGCTCATCAAGAAACTCGCCGAGGAGTTCCACATCCGCATCGAGATGCGTCAGATCGGCGTGCGTCAGGAGTCGGCCAAACTGGGCGGCATCGGCTCGTGCGGCCGCGAACTGTGCTGCGCCTCATGGATCAGCGACTTCCAGTCGGTGACCACCGGCGTGGCCCGCGTGCAGCAGCTCTCGCCCAACCCGCAGAAGCTGGCCGGACAATGCGGCAAGCTGAAATGCTGCCTCAACTTCGAGTATGAGGCCTATGTGGAGGCGCTGAAGGCCTTCTCCGACCCCAACATCGTGCTGCACTTCGAGAGCGGCGACGCCATCCACCAGAAAAACGACGTCTTCAAAGGCATCATGTGGTATTCCTACACCACCGACCGTGGCAACATCATGGCCATTCCCGTCGATAAGGTGAAGGAAATCATCGCCTTGAACAAGAAAGGACAGAAACCCGCCAAGCTGGAAGACTACGCCGTCACCCAGGAGGCCCACACCAACACCAACGAAGGCTACGGCGAAGCCGACCTTAAAAAGATGAGTGACTGATGAAAAAGCTGTTCTATATCATTGGCTTGATGCTGGCTTTCACAGCCTGCACCACCGACTCGTTCAACAAGCGCACCGTGATTCCCGAGGCGGAGTGGGCGCAAGAAAACCGCGTGGCCTTCGACGTGACCATCGACGACACGCTAAGTCCCTATGCGTTCGGCATCGGGCTGCGACATCTGGAGAACTACCGCTATAGCAACCTCTTCGTGTTTCTTCACACGACGAAACCCAACGGCTATCGCACCATCGACACGATAGAATGCACTCTCGCCACACCCGAAGGCCGCTGGATCGGCAAGAGCAGCGGCTCGATGCGCGACCTCACCGTGCCGCTCAGATACGACCTGCAGTTTCCTCTGAAGGGCAACTACCACTTTGAGATAGAACAAGCCATGCGCGAGCCCAAGCTGAAAGGCATCTCAGACATTGGCTTATACATTGAAAAACAATAAGATATGAGTAAAGATAACAAAACAACGCAGACCAAATCGCATGCGATCAGGAACCTATGGATCATCTTCGGGGCGCTGATATTCCTCGTGGTCCTGTTCTTCTTCTGCGTCGCGAAAGGCGTGTTCGGCACCATGCCCACCTTTGAGGAACTGGAGAACCCACGCTCCAACCTGGCCACCGAGATCATCTCGGCCGACGGCAAATTGCTGGGCACGTATTTCGTTGAGAACCGCTCCAACGTGCGCTATGCCGAACTGTCGCACTATATGCCCGAAGCCCTCATCAGCATCGAGGACGAGCGCTTCACCGAACACTCGGGCATCGACACGAAGGCTCTGTTCCGTGTGGCCTACGGCGTGCTGACAGGCAACAAGAAAGGCGGCGGCTCCACCATCACGCAGCAGCTGGCCAAGAACCTCTTCAAGACGAGAGAGAGCCTCAACACCGCCGACGGCAAAAAACACAAGCACAGTTTGGTGCTGCGGAAATTCCAAGAGTGGATCATCGCCGCGAGGCTTGAGCATAACTACTCGAAAGAGGAGATCGTGGCAATGTACCTCAACACAGTGGAGTTTGGACACAACACCTTCGGCATCCGCTCGGCGGCCAACACCTTCTTCGACAAGAAGCCCAGCGAGATGAAACTCGAGGAGTGCGCCTTGATGGCCGGCGTGGTCAACGCGCCCACGCGCTACAGCCCCATCCGTAACCCCGAACGCTCGATGGAACGCCGTAACCTGGTGCTCAAGAAGATGGCTGACAACGGCTACATCACCCAGGCGGAATACGACTCCGTCTCGCAGATTCCTCTCGACATGACGCACTTCAGCGTCAAAGACCACAACACGGGACAAGCCACCTACTTCCGTGAGTTCTTGCGTGGCTACCTCACCGAATGGGCCGACACCACCTACCGCGCCGACGGCACGCCCTACAACATCTACCGCGACGGCTTGCGCATCTATACCACCATTGACTCGCGCATGCAACGCTATGCCGAGGAAGCCGTCGCCGAATTCATGGGCAAGGAGCTGCAACCCACGTTCAACAAACACTGGAAAGGACATAAGAACGCGCCCTTCTCCAACCTCACCGCCGACCAAATCGACGCCAACCTGGAGACTGCCATGAAACGCACCGACCGTTACCGTGCGCTGAAAAACGCCGGCATGCCCTACGACTCCATCAAGGCGGAGTTTGAGCGTCCCGTGCGGATGACTGTCTTCTCATGGGACGGCCTGATCGACACCGTCATGACTCCCATGGACTCGATCCGCTATTATAAGTGGTTCATGCAGGCGAGCCTCGTCAGCATCGAGTCGCACACAGGCCACGTGAAGGCTTATGTGGGCGGTCTGGACTACCGTTTCTTCAAGTATGACCACGTCACACAGGCTCGCCGTCAGGTGGGCTCCACTTTCAAGCCCTTCCTCTACTCGCTGGCCATGCAAGAAGGCGAATACACGCCCTGCACGAGGATCCCCAACATCAGGTACAACATCGTGTTAGAAGACGGACGTGTGTGGTCGCCTCGTAACGCAGGCGGCCGCGTGGGCGAAGAGATCACCCTGAAATACGCCTTGGCCATGTCGAACAACTGGATCTCGGCCTATCTGATGAACCAGTTCGGCCCCAACGCCGTCATCGCCCAGGCACGTCGCATGGGTGTGGAGTCGCCCATCGAGCCGGTGCCCGCCATCTGCTTAGGCGTGTGCGACCTGAAGCTCATCGAGATGGTGCGTGCCCTGAGCACCTTGGCCAACCAAGGCGTCTACATCAAGCCTATGTTTGTCACCCGCATCGAAGACAAGAACGGCAATGTCATCCAACGCTTCAGCCCCGAAGAGTCGGAGGCCATGAGCGAACTGACGGCCTATAAGATGATCGAGCTGATGAAAGGCGTGGTGCAAAGCGGTACGGGCGGACGCTTGCGCACCTACTACGGCATCAAGAACCCCGTGGCAGGCAAGACCGGCACCACACAGAAGAACAGCGACGGTTACTTCATGGGCATCACCCCCGACCTGACCACCGGCGTGTGGGTGGGCAACGACGACCCCACCGTGCACTTCCGTTCCACCGCTTTGGGACAAGGCTCACGCACAGGCCTGCCCATCTGGGCCATCTACATGAAGAAGGTGTATGCCGACAAGAGCCTCAATATCAGTCAGGGCGACTTCCCGAGACCCAACATCCCCGGCGTCGACTTGGACTTCAACTGCAGCAGCTACGAAACGAATGAGACCTTCGACGGCGTGGAATCTATCGACGACGACTTATTCTAAATACACACTATGACCTCAAACTTCGTTGATTACGTCAAGATATTCTGCCGCTCAGGCAAAGGCGGTGCGGGCTCGCTGCACTTCCGCAGGGAGAAATACATCCCCAAGGGCGGTCCCGACGGCGGCGACGGCGGTCGCGGCGGCAACGTCATCCTGCGCGGCAACGCCCAGCTGTGGACGCTGCTCCACCTGCGCTACACCAAGCACCTCTTCGCTGGCGACGGCGTGCCGGGAGGCAAGAACCAACTGACTGGTGCCGCCGGCGACGACATCTATATCGACGTGCCGTTGGGCACCGTGGCCTACCGCGCCGAAGACCACACCATGTTGGGCGAGATCACCGAAGACAAGCAGGAGGTCGTGCTCCTCAAAGGAGGTCGCGGCGGCAAAGGCAACGCCTTCTTCAAGACGGCCACCCTGCAGGCGCCCAAGTTCGCCCAACCCGGCGAGCCCAACCAAGAGGAATGGGTCACTCTGGAACTCAAGCTGCTGGCCGACGTCGGTTTGGTAGGCTTCCCCAACGCTGGCAAGTCGACCCTGCTCTCCGTGGTCTCGGCCGCCAAGCCTGAGATCGCCGACTACCCCTTCACCACCCTCGTGCCTAACCTCGGCATCGTCAGCTATCGCGGACACCGTAGCTTCGTCATGGCCGACATCCCTGGCATCATCGAAGGCGCTGCCGAAGGCAAAGGCTTAGGCATCAGGTTCTTGCGTCATATCGAACGCAACTCCACCCTGCTGTTTATGGTGCCTGCCAACACCGAGGACGTGAAGGCGGAATACGACATCCTGCTCAACGAGTTGAAGAAATACAACCCCGAGCTGATGGACAAAGACCGCATCCTGGCCATCACCAAGTGCGACCTCGTCGACGACGACGCCATCAAGGAGATCAAGAAACACCTGCCCAAGAAAGTTCCTCATGTCTTCATCAGCTCCGTGGCCCAACAGGGCATCGACGAGTTGAAAGACCTCATCTGGCTGACGCTGAACAAGAACGACGAGGGGGAGGACTGGTAAATGGAAGCCCTCTCCACCATCGACTCCGACCTCTTCCTGTTCCTCAACGGCCTGCATGCCGACTGGCTGGACGGGGCGATGGTGCTCATCACCCAGATGTGGGTGTGGATCCCGTTATACCTATTATTAATATACTGGACCGTGAAACACTACGGCAAACGCTGCTGGTGGATCTTCCTCGCCGTGGCCCTCGTGGTGCTATGCTCCGACCAACTCGCATCCCATGTCTGCAAGCCGCTCTTTCACCGCCTAAGACCTTGTTATAATCCCGATCTTCAGGGCCTGATTTACCTTCCCAAAGGCATGGCGGGCGGACAATACGGCTTCGTCTCGTCGCATGCCGCCAACACCTTTGCCGTGGCCACATTCCTGACGGCGGCCCTGCACAAGAAATACAAATGGATGGGCATCGTTCTCTATCTCTGGGCCCTCATCTCCAGCTACAGCCGTATCTACATCGGCTACCACTATCCAGGCGACATCGTTTGCGGTGCCGTTTTAGGCATACTCGTCGGGCTGATACTCTGGAAAGTGCTTCAGCTCGTGGTCGTCAGAAAAATCTGGAAATCAGAACAATGAATCCGTAACCGTGGTCGTCTTGCCGTCGTCAAACACCACCTTGATGGTCGACTGCAGCTCGATGCCACAAAGCGAGGCTAACTTGGCTTTGTTCAAGGCCAGTTCGAGATAGCCGTGCGTGCCGAAGATGGCCACCAAGTCGACCACATCGACATCGAGATAGCTGTCGGAAATCTCATCAACAGTATAGAGGTCTCCTTTCACCTGAATGGTGAAGTCGCGGCCACGGCGCTCCTGCTCGAAGAGCTCCTTGGAGATGTTAGTGATGAGGTTGTCGTACGAGTCGATGTGCATCACCACGCCCTCGATGGTGTTGTCGCGAGCCACGGCGCAGAAGGTGCCACCAGGGTTCAGCTTCAGGCGCGGCTCGCCGATGCTCGACAGCGGCTCGCCCTTGGCAATCATCACGGCCACCTTGGCGAAACGGTCGCGCGAAGCGAAGGTGAAGAAGTCGGAGTCCTGCATCACGTCGATGCACACCGCCTCATCGTATTTCCCGTCAAGGATATGGCTGAAGATGCCGTTGTCGGTGGAGATGAAATACTGACCCTCGGCCTTCACCACCACATGGGGACATTCCGCCGACTCGATGGTGTCGACCGCGATGATGTGAATCGTTCCGGGAGGGAAACAACGATAGCAATTCTTGAGCGTGAAGCCGGCCTGCGACACGTTAAAAGGCTCTATCTCATGGGTCACGTCGACAATGGTCACATCCGGCAGCTGTGACAGGATGGTGCCCTTCACCGCTGCGGCATAATAATCTTTCGTACCCCAATCGCTTGTTAATGTGATAATTGCCATCGACGACTCTGTATTTGATGATTCTTCCTTAAACGGAATTGCAAAGGTATATCATTTATATCAAACTTGCCAATGGTTTTTGAAAAAAAATATTGATTATCTTTGCGAGCAAATAAAAAGCTGATGTCAGAGCAAATACTACAGATAGAAAACGTTGACCCTAAGGAACTTCACGGACCCAACGACAAGTACCTGGAGCTGGTGAAGAGCATGTTCCCCAAGCTGAAGATCATCGCTCGCGGCGACTTCGTGAAAGTGATTGGCGACGACGAGGAGATTGAATACTTCACCAACCGCTACGAGACCCTGATGGTGCAACTGGAGCGTTTCGGCAAACTGACGGCACAGACCGTCGAAGACGTAATGATGGCTAGCACCGACACCGAGCTGCAGCAGAAGATGTCGGAGAGCGACGTGCTCGTTTTCGGGCGCAGCGGCGTGCCCGTCAAGGCCATCACCGCCAACCAAAAACGCATGGTGACCGCCTCGGAACAGAAAGATCTGGTCTTCGCCATCGGCCCTGCCGGAACGGGTAAGACCTACACCGCCGTGGCCTTGGCTGTCAGGGCACTGAAAGCCAAACAGGTGCGGCGCATCATCCTCACCCGCCCCGCTGTCGAAGCCGACGAGCATCTCGGCTTCCTCCCCGGCGACCTCAAGGACAAACTCGACCCCTATCTGCAACCGCTCTATGATGCCTTGCGCGACATGATACCGTCCAACAGACTGGAGGGATACCTCGAAGACCGCACCATCGAGATTGCGCCGTTGGCTTTCATGCGCGGCCGCACCTTGGACCATGCCTTCGTCATCCTCGACGAGGCCCAAAACGCCACGCGCAGCCAACTGAAGATGTTCCTCACCCGCATGGGGCGCTCGGCCAAGTTCATCGTCACCGGCGACATCACCCAAATCGACCTGCCGCCCAAGACGCCCTCGGGATTGCCGCAGGCCATGGAGGTGCTAAAAGATGTGAAAGGCATCGAATTCATCTATCTGGACGACAAGGACGTGGTGAGACATAAATTGGTGACTGATATCATTAATGCATACAAGCGACATCATGAGGAGGAAGAAAATTAAGGCTTATGGCCGATGACTATGGCAATTCACACCATAAGGACGAAGTTCAGCTTTGGTGTGGAGTTGCCATAGGCCATAGTCATAAGCCACAGTCAAACAACGACTCAAAGATAAAACGATTAATAATAACAAATATGAAAGCTCTAACAAAAACCGAATTTCAATTCCCTGGCCAAACCAAGGTCTATCACGGCAAGGTCCGCGATTGTTATTTCATCAACGACGAATACATGGTGATGGTCGCCACCGACCGCATCTCGGCTTTCGACGTCATCCTGCCCAAGGGCATCCCTTATAAAGGACAGGTCCTCAACCAGATTGCCGCCATGTTCCTCGATGCCACCGCCGACATCGTCCCCAACTGGAAGCTCGCCACCCCCGACCCGATGGTCACCGTGGGCCGTCTCTGCAAGCCCTTCCCCATCGAGATGATCATCCGCGGCTACCTCACCGGCAGCTCGTGGCGCACCTACAAGAGCGGCCAGCACACCATCTGCGGCGTGCAAATCCCTGACGGCATGAAGGAGCACCAGCGCTTCGCCGAGCCTATCATCACCCCGACCACCAAGGCCGAAGAAGGCCACGACGAGGACATCTCACGCGAGGAGATTATCAGCCGCGGCCTCATCAGCGAAGAAGACTACGCACAGATTGAGGACATCACCCGCAAACTCTTCCAGCGCGGCACCGAAATCGCGGCCAAGCAGGGCTTGATTCTCGTCGACACCAAGTACGAGTTCGGCAAGATTGGCGACCAGATCGTGCTGATGGACGAGATCCACACCCCCGACTCGTCGCGTTACTTCATCGCCGACCAGTACGAGGAACGCTTCGCCAAGGGCGAGCCTCAGGTGCAGCTCTCCAAGGAATTCGTCCGCGAGTGGCTCATGGCCAACGGCTTCCAAGGCAAGGACGGCCAGCAAGTGCCTGAGATGACCCCCGAATACGTCAACAGCGTGTCGGAACGTTACATCGAGCTATACGAGAAGGTCACTGGACACAGGTTTGAAAAGGCACCTGACTCGGAAGATCTGCTCAAGCGAATTGAGAACAATGTGATGAACTTCTTGAATAAATGAAAAAAGCGGCGCTTGCCGCTTTTTTCATTTATAACGCTACTTCAAACCAACACCCATTTTTGAAGTTGACTACGCTGCGGTAGCCTGCTTTCTTCAAGGCTTCCTCGGCAGCAGCAAACTCCAAAGTGATTTCGCTGAAGTGGTGGGCGTCGGCGGAGATGATGGCAGGAACGCCCATTTTGTAGGCCTCCTCCATCAGCCAGGGCGAGGGATAAAAGCCGTTGTAGCGTTTCTTGTAGATGCCGCGAGTATTGATTTCCATGACAAGACCTTTTTCGCGGATGAGGTCGAGGGTTTCCATGGCCAGTTTACGGTACCACGGCTCGTCCTCGTGAAAATACCGGTCGCGGTTATGCATCTTGATTTTGTCGAAGTGGGCGATGATGTCGAACTGCTCGTTTTCAATCATTTCATTCGACTGATCAAAGAAACGGCGCACCGCACGACGAATGTCACCATCGAAGAACTTTTGTAGGCCTTCGTCGTAGACTTCCCATTTCGGGCCGTCGATGAACCAGATTTGGTCAGCTAAGGAAGACGGCCCTTCGATACTTCGGCTGCGCTCAGCAACCGCAGGCTCAGGGACCTTATCCACTACAAGGTGTACCCCACCAATCAGATAATCTAGATGATACTTCTCTTTGGTTACGGCAAAAGGCTCGGAAACACTCGTGAGGTAGTCCGCCTCCAAAGCGCAATAGATGTCAATCTTGTCTTTATATTCCTCTTTCAGCTGGGTAATTTCGGCCACATAACGCGGCATATCCTCGGACTTCACCGAGAAATTGTTGTCGAAGGGCACGGGGCTGTGCTCCGAGAAACCAAGTGTGGTCAAACCCTGACGGACGGCCTCTTCCACGATCTCACGGGGTTGCGATTTGCCGTCGGAATAAACGCTGTGGGTATGTAGGTTGAAGTTTTGCATGGTTACGCTTCTGAAGCACTGATGACTTTATAAACCTTATCCCCTCTCCTGACCAGCGACTTCACGGGAATGGAGCAAAACTCGCCTTTGACGGTCTTCTCCACATTGCCCAGGTCCACGCGGATTTCGGTGAGGGTGTCCTCGTAGACGCCCGTGGTCGGGCCGATGATCATGATGTCGTCGCCGAGGCTGAGTTCGTGGGTGTCCATGCGAATTTCGGCCACACCCAACTTGCTGTAGTAGTTGGTGATGAGGCCGACATACTCTTTGGTATGCGTAGCCTGCGAGCCATATTGCTTCGACCATTCGAAGGTGCGGCGACCCAGATAGTAGCCATCCCAGAAACCACGGTTGTAGACGCTACGCAGACGTTCCATCCAAGCGTCAATCTTGTCTTGCGTGAAAGTACCTTCCTGTATGGCTTTCACCGCCTCGCTATAGACAGCCACCGTCATCTTGGTATACTCCGCCGAACGACCGCGGCCTTCTATCTTCAGCACTTCGACACCTGCGTCCAAGACTCTGTCCAAGAACGGCAAGGTGCATAGGTCTTTGGGCGACATGATGTATTCATTATCCAGCGCCAACTCGTAGCCTTCTTCGCGTTCGCGGACCTCATAGCCACGACGGCACAATTGCAAACAAGCGCCACGGTTGGAAGAAGCATTGTATAGGTCTTGACTCAGGTTGCACTTACCCGAGATAGCCATGCACAGGGCACCATGGCAGAACACCTCGATACGCACTAAGTCGCCATGCGGGCCACGGATCTGCTGACGTTCGATCTCCTCGGTGATGTGTTTCACCTGGTCAATGTTGAGCTCGCGGGCCGTCACCATCACGTCGGCAAACTGGGAATAATACTTCACCGCTTCGAGGTTGGTGATGTTACATTGGGTAGACATGTGCACCTCTACGCCGATTTGTCGGGCATATTGAATCACACTCTGGTCGGAGGCGATGATGGCCGAGATACCGTTGGCCTTGATGGCATCCAGCAGTTGGTGCATCTCTTCCATCTCCTCGTCGTAGATGACGGTATTCACGGTGACATAACTCTTCACGCCATGCTCGTTGCAGGTCTCAGCCAGCTGGCGCAGATCGTCCAAGGTGAAGTTCTTCGCCGAGCGCGAACGCATATTGAGTTTGCCGATGCCGAAATAGACGCTGCCGGCACCGGCTTGTATGGCGGCTGACAGGGCTTCATACGAGCCCACGGGGGCCATGATTTCAATATTCTGCTTCATTTTTGCTCTTTAAAGCGACCCTTCGACAGGCTCAGGGGTCGCAGTACTACAAAAAAACCAGCCTGAAACTCAAGCTGGCTTTGACAAAGTCGGGATGACAAGATTCGAACTTGCGGCCTCTTCGTCCCGAACGAAGCGCGCTACCGGGCTGCGCTACATCCCGAAC
>JAEEGH010014395.1_pt1 | contig 17361 bp, 13 predicted proteins | sample 9134181 | NCBI WGS metagenome assembly JAEEGH01 (sample SAMN16246544, study PRJNA631951) | gut metagenome | biome: gut microbiome; feature: rumen; material: DP-attached | host: Bos | place: Iran: Karaj | collected 2018-10
TTAGAGTTATGATTACCAAGATACAACCAGCTGAGCGCTTGTCGCTTGTCAGTGAGTATTATTTCAGTAGGAAATTGAAGGAAGTGGCTCAGATGAATGCCGAGGGGAAGGATATTATCAGTCTCGCTATAGGCAGTCCTGATATGCCGCCTTCAGAGCAGACTATTAACAGACTGTGTGAGGTGGCTCATCAGCCCAATGCACATGGTTATCAGCCTACGATGGGTACACCTGAACTGCGTGAGGCGATGGCTGGATTCTACAAACGTTGGTATGGTGTCGGCCTCGATGCCAAGACGGAGATCCTGCCGTTGATCGGCTCGAAGGAGGGTATTCTGCATGTGACGCTGGCTTTCGTGAATCCTGGCGATGCTGTCTTGGTGCCCAATCCCGGCTATCCCACTTACACGTCGCTGAGCAAGATCCTGGGTGCGAAGATCGTGAATTACAATCTGCGTGAGGATAACGGTTGGCAGCCGGATTTCGACGAATTGGAGCAGATGGACCTCTCGAAGGTGAAGCTGATGTGGACCAACTATCCGAATATGCCTACGGGAGGTAGAGCCCGTATGGAGACCTACGAGCGGCTGGTGAAGTTTGCCAAGGATCATGGTATCGTGGTGGTGAACGACAATCCCTATAGCTTTATCCTCAGCGAGGAGCATCTCTCGATTCTCCAGGTGCCGGGTGCCAAGGACTGCTGCATCGAGTTTAATTCGATGTCGAAGAGTCATAATATGCCAGGCTGGCGTGTAGGGCTTTGTGCCACAAATGCTGAGTTTATCACATGGATACTGAAGGTACAGTCGAACATCGAGAGCGGAACCTTCCGTGGTATCCAACTGGCTGCTGCTGAGGCATACCAGAATGATGAGGCCTGGCATCGGGAGTATAATATCGAGATCTATCAGCGTCGTCGTCAGTGGGCAGAGAAGATCATGGATGCCCTAGGCTGCACCTACGATAAGGACCAGGTCGGTATGTTCCTTTGGGGAAAAATCCCTGAGAGTATCAAGAATGTAGAAGACCTCACTGAGCGTGTGCTCCACGAGGCCCGTGTGTTCATCACGCCCGGCTTTATCTTCGGCTCTAACGGCGAAAGATACATAAGAATCTCTCTCTGCGCCAAGGAAGAGAAAATCCAGCAAGCATTGGAAAGAATCAAAAACGCAATATAATTATGGAACTGGAATTAGCACCACTGAATTTACCGAGTGACAATGAACGTCCCTTCGTGATTGCAGGCCCTTGCTCTGCAGAGACTGAGGAACAAGTGATGACCACCGCCCGTGAACTGGCGATGAAAGGCTGCCACAATTTCCGTGCAGGCGTATGGAAGCCCCGTACGAAACCAGGTGGTTTCGAAGGTCATGGTGAGCCCGCCCTCGTATGGCTTGCCCAGGTGAAGAAAGAAACGAAGATGCTCGTCTCCACCGAGGTGGCTACAGCTGAACACGTGGATCTCGCCCTGAAGTATGGCATCGATATCCTTTGGATAGGTGCCCGTACATCGGCCAATCCTTTTGCCATGCAGGCGATTGCAGATGCCCTGAAGGGGGTGGATGTGCCTGTGTTTGTGAAAAACCCCGTAAATCCCGACCTCGAACTCTGGATTGGTGCCCTGGAGCGTATCAACCAGGCGGGTGTCAAGCGTCTGGGAGCCATCCATCGTGGTTTCTCTTCGTATGAGCAGAAAATCTACCGTAATGCACCGATGTGGCAGATTCCCATCGAACTGCGTCGTAGGATTCCTGAACTGCCTATCATCAGCGACCCCTCACATATCGGAGGCCGTAGGGAACTGGTGGCTCCGCTTTGTCAGCAGGCGATGGACCTTGGTTTCGACGGTCTGATAATCGAGAGTCATTGCGATCCCGACAAGGCTTGGAGCGATGCCAAGCAGCAGGTGACACCCGATGTGCTCGACTATATCCTGAGTCTGCTGGTGATACGCGATGAGAACACCACCACGGAGGGTATCTCACAGTTGCGTAAGCAGATCGACGAACTCGACAACCAGTTGATGGATCTTCTGGCTAAGCGTATGCGTGTTTGTCGTGAGATCGGCCAGTATAAGAAAGAACATAATATGACGGTGCTGCAGGCCAACCGTTACAACGAGATACTGAACAAGCGTGGTGCGCAGGGTGCTCTCTGTGGCATGGATCCTGAATTCGTGGCCCACGTTTTCGAGAATATCCACGAGGAAAGTGTCCGTCAGCAAATCGAAATAATCAATAAGTAAGATGAAAATTCTGGTTATGGGAGCAGGTAAGATGGGAAGCTTCTTCATCGACCTGCTGAGTTTTGAGCATGAGGTGGCGGTCTTCGAGAGAGACCCCAAACGCATGAGATTCACTTATAACTGTCAGCGATTTACTTCGTATGAGGAGATTCAGGAATTCAAGCCAGAACTGCTCATCAACGCCGTGACGCTGAAATATACTATTCCCGTTTTCAAGGAGGTGATACCCTATCTGCCCAAGGAGTGTATCATCAGTGATATCGCCTCAGTAAAGACAGACTTGAAGGATTTTTACGAGCAGACGGGCATGAGGTATGTGAGTACACACCCGATGTTCGGTCCCACGTTTGCTAATCTGCAGCAGCTCTCCGAGGAGAACGCCATCATCATCAGCGAGGGCGACTATATGGGACGTATCTTCTTCAAGGACCTCTATCAGAAACTGGGGCTCAATATCTATGAATACACCTTCGAGGAGCACGATAAGACGGTTGCCTACTCTTTGTCGATACCATTTGTCTCGACGTTCGTCTTTGCAGCTGTGATGAAGCATCAGGATGCGCCTGGTACCACCTTCAAGCGCCATATGAGGATTGCCAAGGGTGTGCTGAATGAGGACGACTACCTGTTGCAGGAAATCCTCTTCAACCCCTATACCCACGATCAGGTCTCCCAGATCCGTACGGAGCTGAAGGAACTGCTCGAGATCATCGACAACAAGGATGCCGAGGGCATGAAGGGTTATCTGACGAAGATCCGCAACAACGTGAAGCGCGATATTGAGATCAAGCGATAGTCTCGACGCTTGTTCAAATACGTAAAATAATCGGTTCTTTTCTTGGAAGTTCCGATTATTTTGTGTATTTTTGCACCATTAAACCAATAAAGCATTAGAATTATGGGTATTATCATTTCACTTCTTTTAGGTTGTTTGGCTGGCTTCTGCGCTGGCAAGTTGATGAAAGGTGGTGGCTTCGGCATCATCATGAATTGTGTGCTGGGTCTCCTTGGCGGTGCCCTCGGCGGCTGGCTGTTTGAACTTCTCGGCATTTCTTGGGGCGGCCTCCTCGGACAACTCGCCACAGCCATCATCGGTGCGGCTCTCATCCTCTGGATTGCCTCCTTCTTCAAGAAATAGGGGAATATGGGTGTAGCCTGAATTGATTCAGGATACACCCAATCTGACTAACTTCATTAAGAAAGCGACAGACATTCTTCACAAGAAGATCATTCTCTATGAATACGATCAGGTGGTTATGCCTGAGTCATTAAGTCGTGTCAACCAGTATACGGCGTGTTTTGTTTCAATCGGTCCAACACAAATAATAGAATGGTATGTTCAGAATAAATAAAAACCTATCCATTTCGTTGCTCTTAGCAATGCTGGCAATGTCAATAGTCATGCAGGCAGCAGACAAGCAGAACGTGCTGATAGTGCTGACCAAGGATAATGTTCAGCACCAGTTCATACTGGCTGACAAACCAACAGTAACTTTCGAGGGTACACAATTGAAGGTTACTTGCGAGAAGGCCTCAGCCTCGGCCTCGTTCAACCTCTCTGACGTTATTCGTTTCACATACGACGGCAAGGATGCTGCAGGTATTGATGAATTGACGGTTGATCCTGCAGAGATTTCAATGGAGGAAGGTGTGCTCGTCATCAGCCAGATGAAGGCCAACTCAACTGTCAACGTCTATTCGATGGATGGAAAACTCATTCGACAGTTGAAGGTTCAGCGTGCAGGCACCTATCGCCTCTGTCTCTCGTCGCTCCCTTCAGGGGTGTATCTCGTAAGGACTGATAATATCACCTATAAAATCACGAAGCGATGAAGACAAGGCATACCTTATTATATTTATTGACGACCTTGCTGTCAGTATGCAGCATCCAGACATCCCATGCCCAGGCTGAACAAGATGCGCTTTACATCTTCCGTAATGATGGACAGTTTAATGCATTCTTCTATGGCGACATCGACCGCATCGAATACTCGAAGGTTGACACCCTTGGTATAGAACATGACGATTACGTCACTCAGGAAGTCTGGGCTCTTGACACGGTTTATCGCATCCCGATTAATGCTATTGACTCTGTGGCTTTTGTCACCCCAGAAACGAAGATTAAAGCAGATGTGTTCTATCCGGACAAGTCGATTGTTGACTATATCGTGGCCTCAGATTCCGTTTACTGGATCCGATTGGCCAAGAATACTCCTGCTTCTTTGATACCAAAGGTTGGTGACAAACTGCTCATCGAAGAGGAAAGTCTGCTTATCCCTGATGGCTTTGGCGGTCTCGTCACTTCCGTAGAGGAGGGTTCCGACGGCTTTACGGTGATGACTTCTGCTTTGGCACTTACTGATATCTATGAACAGTTAGTGGTAAAGGTGGCTGGCGCTTCGCCAGGCATGAAACCCACCGAGGTGAGACGACGAAAAATACTGGAAGGTACCGATATCGCTGTGCCAGAGCAGGAAATTTTTATTCCCAGCGTCAGTCAGACCATCTCGCTGAAGAATTCAACAGCCTTTTTGCCCGACAATTCCTACGTCGAACTCAACGGTGATGTACAAGGTTCGTTGTCAATGAGCGTCAGTCCGAAGATAAGGCTGCGTGCCTTCTTTACCATTACGCCATTTACAGGTTTCCGTTACATTCAGGAGACCTTCATCGATACGGAAACAGAAACCGCAGCAACCCTCACTGGCGGATTGTCTGGCCGTCTGGAAGTTCCCTTCCTGCCTAGTCCCACACATACTTTCAAGAAAGGCAAACTGAAGTTTGAACTGGGTATTGGCCTTTTCCTTGAGGCACAGGCCACCGCTCTCTCCTTGGGCTTCAAGAATAGCAAGGTTCAAAAGACTCGAGTTAACATCACGTTCGACCATAACGATATCGGTACGTCGATTACTGGGGCTCCCGTTTTCAATCCCTTCATTCGCTGGAAAGGTTACTGCGAGAAAGATACCACAGAATGGGATTTCAACTGCACGGGTCAGTATTCGCTGGGGTTCGGAGCCTTTGCCAAGGCTGAGGCCAAGTTCTCTGTACCCATTGAGAAACTTCCTAAATTTGTACAGGTATGGACCGATAAAAAAGAGTTGGGTTTCAAGGCCACACTGGGACTCGACGTCGGTACCAAGACGGAATATGCAGGACCTTTGTCGTTGACCGTTCCTGAACTGTTACAGACACCGCCTTTTTACACGGAGTTGAACAAAGCCAACCTTTCGGTATCAGCATATCTGAAGTTTGTGGCAGCAGTTAATTGTGGCAGTTTGACGGGAGAATATGCTCCCGAAATCAAGTTCTGGGAACCTATCAATCGCGGACTGGTGCCCGACATCCTTGGCATTGGCGTCACTCAGGACAGGGAAGAACCCATACGTCCATACCGCCTGCTCTTCAAGTCGCCGACGTCTGACAAGAAGATATTCATAGGAACTAAAGTAGGATTTGCCGTGCTCGATGCAGATGACAAGTTGGTAACAGACACCCTCAGCGCCTACTATTGGATCAGTTCCAATGAGGACGAATGGATATGGAATGACAATAAGAGTTCCTATGACTGCGTGATAAAACTCGACCCTGGCAAGGATGACTACGTCACATATAGAGCCTATCCGATGGTTCAATTCATGGGTGGCAAGGTTCTGGTTGACCAGATGAAGGAATTCAAACTCGACCCAGCACGTATCGACATTGCAGAACGGGAAATCTTCCTTGGTAAAGACCTTGGCTATAGAGAGATCGAAGTGGTGCCCAACATGGAAAATATGGAGGTAAAGGCAGAGGCCGACTGGCTGAATGCAACAAAGCCCATCTGGTTGGCGCATAAGAACGAACTGACCATCTACTGGCCAGACCTGCCTGGGGATGTGAAGGACCGTCGTGGTGTCATCCGTCTTATTGGTAAGTCGCAAAAGGGCGAGACACTGGTTGAGGACAGCATCGTCGTCGTCCAATTTGAGCCTTTCATGGAACTGACACCCGACAAGTTGGAATTCGATAAAAAGGGCGGCACGAAGACCATCACCATTGGTAAGACCAATGTCACCAACCTCGCCGTCAGCACCAGTACGGAGGACATCACGGCAGTTCTTGAAGGTAAGACCGTCACCGTCACAATGGGCGAGAATACATCTGAAGAGGAACGTGGCGGATCTGTCTATGTCGAGGGCAAGACGCCAGAAGGGAAGACTGTCAAATTCTTCGTTACCGTTACCCAAGAGGGCGGCGACCCCAAAAGCAATAATGAACTGAAACTATCTATGTATAGTTTAGAAACCTCAGCAAAGGATAAAAGTGATACTATTTATGTTGAGACTCCGGATATTAAAGATATAAAGTGTTCATCCGATCAAGAATTTTTGAGAGTTCGTGCCGACTGGTATAACCATAAACGTATCATTAGATTGATTTTTCAAAGTAATCTCACAACGAAAGACCGTTATGCAACTGTGACAATCACTGCAACCTTGGCAAATGATTCCACAGTCACGGCAACGGTAAGTGTTGTTCAAAAGGGGTATTTCGAAGTTTATGATGTTCGCTTAATTCCAAGTGTAATGGCTCATGCTTATAAGACATTTGAAGGTGAAGATAAGCCAAGGGAAATAACATACAAAACGATGGGAATACCCACTTTCCCAGATAACTATTTTACTCGTACTAATATAAAAACGACTCGTTTGGATGATGGAAGTGCACGTTTCGAAGGTATAGCTCGGTCGGAGAATAGTTTCTTTCAGACTGAAACGGTAGACAGCATCTCTTTCGATATGCCAGAAGAAATTAATTCCTCCGTTATTAAGAATCTTGTATGGATAATGCAAAAAACGAAGAACGGGGAAACTGTTGAAAAAGTTACGTTAAAGGCTACAGATATTCCGCTTACTAAAGATGAAGGATCTAAGAAAATATATGAAGCAACTGAGAAAGATGGTTTAAATGTTACAGAATTAACAGTCGTATATGATTTTGTTAACGAAGGTCTTGTTACTTATTCTTTAAAGAATGAGGATTCTAATAGCATAAGGCTTGAAATAAGGTATAGTCTTACTCCATAGCAAACAGCATATCTGGGTCACCGCAACCTGTCTGGCATCAGGAAGGCTTATCTTTGCTATGCTGTCTATGTAGCCCCAAACACGTACAAGTCGCCATCAGGTCTGAAAAGTCTACCCTAGAATCAGGACACGCCATCCCCAGGTCGGAATAATGTGTCCTAGATTCAGGGCAGAGTTTTCCGGGTAAATGAGAGGTTATTCACAGGAAATATGACGGGTTCATAAACTGGTGACGATAGCGGCGGCTTCAATATCATGGACTAATCTATTAAAGATATGTAAAATTGGAGTGGGCAGAGGGCTATTTCAGATATTTTACACTATCTTTGCAGGCGTGAAGCAGACGATTGATTTGGAAAGTTGTACCTTGGCCGTGTGTGAGATCGCACGGCAGGCGGGGACGTATATTAAGGGAGAACGGCAGAAGTTCTCCCTTGAAAGCGTGGAGCGGAAACATGCGCATGATTACGTATCGTATGTGGATAAAGGCTCGGAGCGATTGATCGTCAGTGCGTTAAGGGAGTTGTTGCCTGAGGCGGGATTTATCACGGAGGAAGGAACGGCAGAGGCGGAACCAGCACAAGGGATGTGCTGGGTGGTGGATCCACTTGATGGGACGACCAACTTCATCCATCAGTATGCACCGTATGCTGTGAGCATTGCGCTGTTGCAAGGGAAGGAAATACTGATTGGCGTGGTCTATGAGATATGTGCTGATGAGTGCTTCTATGCCTGGAAGGGTGGAGGAGCATACCTTTCGGTAAGTGATAAGTGCAAAGTGATAAGTGAAAAGTTGAAAGTCAGTAGTCAGCAGATTCAGGATGCGCTGATTTGTCTCCAACTGCCTTACAACAGCGAGGCCTACAAACCTGTGATAAAGCATCTTATCGATCAGTTATATGGTAATGTAGGCAGTATCCGTGCCTGTGGCTCTGCTGCTATGGCCCTCTGTCAGGTTGCTGCCGGGCGGCTCGACGGTTATGCGGAGCAATATATTGGACAATGGGACTATATGGCCGGTAGTCTGATAGTGACGGAGGCTGGCGGTATGGTGACGGACTACAACGGCTCGACGGACTTTACGCAGGGCAACAGTGTCGTGGCGACAAATGGTCTGATACAGCAAGATATTCTGAAGGTGATTGGAGAGACAAAAAACAAACAGATATGAAAAAGGTTCTATTATTTCTCGCAATGACGGCATGTGTCTGCCAGATGGCTTTGGCGCATACGGATTTTGGTGAGCGTCCCAAACTCGTGGTGGGAATTGTTGTGGATCAGATGCGCTGGGACTACCTGAGCAGATACTACGACCAGTTTGGTGACGACGGTTTTAAGCGTCTCATCAACAAAGGCTACAGTTGTGATAACTGCCTGATCAACTATGTGCCGACGATAACGGCTATCGGACATACAAGTGTCTATACTGGTTCGACACCGGCTCTACACGGCATCTGCGGCAATGATTTCTTCATCGATGACGATCCTGTATACTGTTGTGGTGATAAGACCGTTGAGCCCGTAGGCACGGACAATCGCAAGCGTGGTTGTATGTCGCCCCGTAATCTGCTCTCTACAACCATCGGCGACCAGATCCGGCTGCATACCGACTTCAAGTCGAAGGTGGTGGGCATATCCTATAAGGATCGTGCTGCCATCCTGCCCGCAGGAAGAAGTTCGGATCATGCCTATTGGTTGGATATCGACAATGGACAGTTTATCACGAGCACCTATTATCGTACTGAACTGCCAGCTTGGGCAAAAGCCGTTAATCAGGAACTCAAGAAAAACAAAGAATTGCAGAAGGTTGGTAAGGACGTTGGTCTCTATCCCCTTTGCGGACATATCACCACCGATATGGCCATTGCTGCCCTGAAGGGAGAGCGACTTGGCAAAGGCAAGGTGACGGATATGCTTTGTGTGAGCTATTCTCAGACAGACGTGATTGGACATAAGTATAGTACCCGTGGGGAGCATACCGATGAGGCTTATCTGGAGTTGGACAAGGATATCGCCCGTTTGCTGAAAGCACTCGACAATCAGGTGGGTGAGGGTAACTATCTGCTCTTCCTGACGGCAGATCATGGCGGTGCCCACAATTTCCAGTTTATGATTGACCACAAACTGAATGGTGGTGCGTGGAAAGTTGACGAAGACGTGCTGAACGACAAGTTGGATGCCTGTCTGAAGGAAAACCTTGGTACAGCCGTTGACCGTTCGATCATCAACGGCCTCAATGGTTATCGTGTGTATCTGAACCATGGAAAGATCAACGCCTTGGGACTGGATCTGCAGAAGGTGAAGGAGGTGTTGGTATCCTATTTCTCTCAAGTGCCCCATGTGCAGTTTGTGTTGGACTTCGAGAAGGTGAATACCTGGAGCGTGCCCGATGTTCTTCGTAGCCGTGCCCTCCTAGGCTATCATCCGCATCGCTCTGGCGACCTGCTTCTGGTGCTGGAGGCCGGATTCTATGAATTTGGCAAGTGGTCGTCGCCTATCGGTACGACGCATAGTGCATGGAACCCCTACGATGCCCATATCCCCCTGCTGTTCTATGGTTGGAAGGTGGAGCATGGCAGCACGAGTCGCGAGGTACATATCACAGACATTGCTCCTACCATCACCCAGATGTTGCATATCCAACAGCCGAATGCCTGTATTGGTGAGGCTATTGGTGAAATCGTAGATGACTAATCGTTTAAAGAAATAAAGATGAACTTCCTTGAAGAAAAGATTCTGCACGATGGCGAAATCAGGCAAGGTAATATCCTGAAGATCGATAATTTCCTGAATCATCAGATTGATATCGATATCATGCGCCAGATAGCCTACGAGTTCCAGCGTCGTTTCCGTGGCGTGGAGATCAACAAGGTGCTGACCATCGAAGCCAGCGGTATTGCCATTGCCACGATGCTAGGCCATCTGTATGATGTGCCTGTGGTGTTTGCCAAAAAGGATCAGACGGCCAATTCTACCGACGATAAATATATGTCGCAGGCCTACTCGTTCACTCATAAGACCGTCAACAATGTCTTTGTTTCGAAGCCTTATCTGCATGCGACGGACAAAGTGTTGATTGTCGATGATTTCCTGGCTGACGGTGAGGCCATTCACGCTTTGGCTGATCTGGTGCATCAGGCTGGCGGTGAGGTGGTCGGCGTCGGCATTGCTGTGGAGAAGGGTCATCAGAAAGGTGGCAAATTGTTGCGCGAGGAGGGGTATCATCTGGAGTCGATAGCGATTATTGAGGAGATGGACTACGAGACGCAGACCATCCGTTTCCGTGAGCAACCTTCCAGGGATCTTGGTAATACGCAAATCGGTTTAAAGTTGTAAACGACGATGGCAGCAGGAAAGTGGATAGGTGGATTCATTGGATGGATGGCTGGAGGCCCTTTGGGCGCTTTGGCTGGCTATCTGGTGGGTTCGCTGTTTGATTCGATGCTCGATGGTGTGAATTCGCCCAGCAATTCCGGTACCTGGGGCTCTGGTTCGGAACGTGATACAGGTTCATGGCAGCAGAAATCATATCAGGACTATAATCAGGCCTATCAGCAGGCTTACCGTCAGCGTCAGCAACAGGGACAACGTAACAGTTTCCTCTTCTCGTTGCTCGTGCTCTCCTCATATATCATCAAGGCTGATGGAAAGGCGATGCACTCTGAGATGGAACTGGTGCGCCAGATGCTTCGTCAGAACTTTGGCGAGAATGCGGTCTCTCAGGGAAATGAGATCCTGAACAAGCTCTTCGATGAACAGAAGCGCGAAGGTTGGCAGCAGTTTAAGTCGACCGTTCGTCAGTGTTGTGGACAGATCAACCAGCAGATGGACTATTCGCAGCGCCTGCAGTTGCTGAACTATCTCGTGATGGTGGCCAAGGCCGATGGCTCTGTGCCTCAGAGTGAGATCTCGGCCCTGAAGGAATGTGCCCAGTGGATGGGTCTTCGTAGCAGTGAGGTGGATTCGATGCTTCATCTTTCTGGTGACACGCTGGAAGATGCCTATAAGGTGTTGGGCGTCAGTCCGAATGCTTCTGACGATGAGGTGAAGAAGGCCTATCGTAAACTGGCGTTGGAGCATCATCCAGATAAGGTGGCTGCACTGGGTGAGGATGTGCGTAAGGCAGCAGAGAAGAAGTTCCAGGAGATCAATGCTGCCAAAGACCGAATCTGGAAAGCCCGGGGGCTTTGATAGTGAGAAGTGAATAATGAAAAGTGAATAGCAAAGAGTGAAGAGGCCGGCGATTGTTGTTCCAGAGGGGTGTAAGGAAGTGTTGTTGCATGCCTGTTGCGCACCCTGTTCCTCAGCCATTGTCGAGTGGCTGGTACAACATGATATCCGTCCTGTGATTTTCTATTACAATCCGAATATCTATCCTCGTGAAGAATACGAGATCCGTAAGAATGAGAGTAAGCGCCATGCAGAGAGCTTAGGCCTGAAATGGATAGATGGCGATTACGACCACGAGCAGTGGCAGCAGGATGTTTGCGGACTTGAAGGCGAGCCTGAACGAGGCAGACGCTGCGAACTCTGCTTTACCCTTCGTCTGACTGCTGCTGCAAAGAAAGCAAAAGAGCTTGGCATTCAATACTTTACTACAACATTGGCTTCTTCCCGTTGGAAGAGCATAGAGCAAATCGAGCGTGCTGGCCATCTGGCAGAGCAAGCCGTAAAAGAAACCACCTTTTGGGCCCAGAACTGGCGAAAAGGTGGTCTTTATGAACGTCGGAATCAACTGCTGAAAGAATTTAACTTCTACAACCAGCAATACTGCGGTTGTGAATTCTCCCAGCGTCCGGAATCATGATCTCTTTCTGACTCTGAGGGTCTGTACGATACGACTCAGCTGGTTGGGAATACGTATCTGCTGCGGACACTTCGAGAGGCACTCCTCACAGTCCTGGCAGGCACGTGCCCATGTCTCAGCATTGGGCAGGGCCTTACGGTAACCCTCGATGAATTTCTGCTGACGCTCGGCATAGTCGGCTGCAGAAGGCTCGGGCAATGGGAGGATATGACTGTTGACAGCCTCGTTGTAATAGGTGAAATTGCCAGGAATGTTGACACCATAGGGACAAGGCATGCAGTATTCGCAGGCTGTGCAGGGTACAATGGGCACACCCGACATCTCATCAGCAATCTTGGCCAACAGCGCATTCTCTGATTCCGTGCAGACCTCCAATGGCGAGAACGTCTTCACATTCTCCTCCAAGTGGTCCATACGGTTCATTCCACTGAGAACGGTCAGGATGTTGGGGTAGGAGCCCACCCATCGGAATGCCCAGCGGGCTGTGCTGTCGTCTGGGTGTACGGCTTTCATCTGGTCAGTCAGTTCTGACGCCATTCTGCCAAAGGCACCACCACGCAGCGGCTCCATCACGACACACTGGATACCCAGTTTCTCACATTTGCCATACAGATATTCTGCATCCGCATCCGACCGTCTGCCACCACGCATCGAGGCATGACGCCAGTCGAGGAAATTCATCTGAATCTGTACGAAATCCCAATGGTATTCGTTGTTGTGATCCAGCAGCCAGTCGAAATCACGCACGTCGCCGTGATACGAGAATCCCAGATGCTTGATCCTGCCAGCCTCGCGCTCTTTCAACAGGAATTCGAGGATGCCATTGTCGAGGAAACGACCCTTCAATGTGTTCATACCTCCACCGATGCCGTGCAGCAGGTAGTAGTCGATATGGTCTACCTTCAGTCGCTCCATCGACTGCTCATACATCCGCTTCGAAGCATCGAAACTCCAGGTGTTCTGGCCCTGATTCGACATCTTCGTGGCTACATAATATTTGTCTCGCGGATGGCGTGAGAGGGCATTGCCCATCAGCACCTCCGACTGACCACGCATATACATTGGAGCGGTGTCGTAGTAGTTCACACCATGTTCGATGGCATAGTCCACCAACTGGTTCACCTCCTCCTGATTGTTGGGCAGACGCATCATGCCGAATCCCAACAACGAGATCTGTTCACCAGACCCGTGCTGCACACGATAGGTCATGCGGTTATCAACAGCTTTTTTGTTTTTCTGCGCAAAAGCACCCAACGGCTCCATAGCCATCAGAGCCATTGCCGATCCTGTGCCGATGCCGAGTCTCTTCAGAAACTCTCTGCGGTCCATGTTTAGTTTATCCTTTTCCATACACAAAGCATTTGTCGGGGTCAAAGTTACGAAGAATAATTCATAAAAACAACAAAAACAAGGTTAAAGTTTTGCCAATCTCGTTTTTTTGTTGTAATTTTGCGCGCTAAAGTAATATTGATATCAATTTTTAAGCATTTTATGGCCAACACTAACACATTTGTAGGTTCCAAAATCAAAGGAATCAGAGAATCGAAGAATCTCTCGATTGAGGAGATTGCAGAGAGCAGTGGTCTGTCGGTAGAACAGATCACCTCTATCGAGAACGATCAGAACCTGCCCTCCTTAGGGCCGCTGATCAAGATTGCCCGTGCCCTGGGTGTTCGTCTGGGAACGTTTATGGACGATAACGACGCCTTAGGCCCTGTGGTCTGTCGTGCAGCCGATCGTGAGCGCAACAGCAGTATCAGCTTCTCGAACGGAGCTACCGATGCCCGCAAGCATATGGAGTATCATCCACTGGCTCAGCAGAAGGCAGGTCGTCACATGGAGCCCTTCATGATCGACATCAATCCTGAGGAGAAACCTGATTTCAAGCTTTCTGCCCACGAGGGAGAGGAGTTTATCTATGTGATGCAGGGTGAAGTGGAAATCGAATATGGCAAGGAGAAATACCTGCTGAAGGAGGGTGACTCTATCTTCTATGATTCTATCGTGAAGCATCATGTGCATGGTGCCCCTGGCAAATCAGCAAAGATCTTGGCAGTCGTTTATATTCCGTTCTAAGAGATGAGCAACGTAAAATTAGATATGGCGGGAAGACCGCTGCCTGATAGGACCTATCCTGCTGAGACAGGATCAGAGGGCTATACGCTGCATGAGAAGACCCTTGGCCAGTGGCTTGAATACTGGGCTGAGACCACGCCTGATAAGGAATACATTGTTTATTCCGACCGCGATCTGCGCTTCACTTGGAGCAAATTCAACGAGCGTGTGGACAATCTCGCCAAAGGCTTGATCGCCATTGGCGTGAAGAGAGGTTCTAATGTAGGTATCTGGGCTACGAACGTACCCGATTGGCTCACTTTCCTCTATGCGACAGCCAAGATCGGTGCTGTGCTGGTGACGGTGAATACCAACTATAAGCAGAACGAGTTGGAGTACCTTTGCAAGGACTCCGATATGCAGACGCTCTGTATCACTGATGGTACCTGGGACTGTAACTACGTGGATATGACCTATACCATGCTGCCCGAGTTGAAGAACTGCGAGCGTGGTCATCTCAACAGCGAGCGATTCCCTTATCTGAAGAATGTCGTTTATATCGGTATGGAGAAGTATCGTGGTATGTTCAATACTGCTGAGCTTCTGCTGCTGGGCCAGAACGTCGAGGATGAGGAACTCAACGAGATGAAGAGCAAGGTGACTTGTCACGATGTCTGCAACATGCAGTACACTTCTGGTACGACGGGCTTCCCCAAGGGTGTGATGCTGACGCACTATGGCATTGCCAACGATGGTTTCTTCACTGGCGAGAACATGGGCTTTACGCAGGACGATAAGCTCTGCGTATGTGTGCCTTTGTTCCACTGTTTTGGTGTGGTGTTGGCCACGATGAACTGTCTGACGCATGGCTGTACGGAGGTGATGGTCGAGAAGTTCGATCCTCTCGTGGTGCTGGCATCTATCCATAAGGAGCGTTGTACAGCCGTTTATGGCGTGCCTACGATGTTTATCGCTGAGCTCAATCACCCGATGTTTGATATGTTCGACCTGAGTTGTTTGCGCACAGGTATCATGGCAGGCTCGCTTTGTCCTGTGGAATTGATGAAGCAGGTATCAGAGAAGATGTTTATGACTATTACGAGTGTGTATGGTCTCACGGAGTCGTCGCCAGGTATGACACAGACTTGTCTGAACGATACGTTTGAGCAGCGTTGCACCACCGTAGGTCGCGATTTCCCCTTTGTTGATGTGAAGGTGCTCGATCCTGAGACGGGCGAGGAGTGTCCCGTTGGTGTGCAGGGAGAGATGTGCTGTAAGGGCTTCAACGTGATGAAGGGTTACTATAAAAATCCTGAGGCAACGGCTGAGGTCATCGATAAGAACGGCTATCTGCACTCTGGCGACCTCGGCGTGAAGGACGAGCAGGGCTTCTATAAGATCACTGGTCGTATCAAGGATATGATCATCCGTGGTGGTGAGAATATCTACCCGCGTGAGATCGAGGAGTTCCTCTATCACATGCCTGGTATCCGCGATGTTCAGGTGGCTGCTGTGCCTTCGAAGAAATACGGTGAGGCTGTGGGTGCTTTCATTATCCTTGAAGAGGGTGTGACGATGACGCCTGAAGATGTGCAGCTGTTTTGCAGAGGAAAGATTGCCCGTTATAAGATTCCTAAGTATGTGTTCTTCATCGACCAGTTCCCGCTGACGGGCTCTGGTAAAATCCAGAAGTTCAAGCTGAAGGAGATGAGTCTCGACCTCTGCAAGAAATTCGGCTACGAAGTGATTTAGACAAAATAACATGATTAAAGACATAATAACAGACGAACATATAATAATAACAGATAAAATAAAAATAGTAATAGAAATATGTTAGTAAAAAAATGTTAGTATGTTATTTTGTCTTTAAAAAGTTACTCTGTCTTTGAATAGTTAATATGTAAATGATATGTTCGAGAATTTAAGTGAAAGATTAGAGCGATCGTTTAAGATCCTGAAAGGTGAAGGCAAGATCACCGAGATCAACGTCGCTGAAACCTTGAAGGACGTCCGTCGCGCCCTGTTGGATGCCGACGTGAATTACAAGGTGGCCAAGACCTTTACCGATACCGTGAAGCAGAAGGCGATGGGTATGAACGTGCTTACTGCCGTGAAACCTAGCCAGTTGATGGTGAAGATCGTCCACGATGAGCTGACAGAACTCATGGGCGGAAAGGCTACTGAGCTGAAGCTTGAGAGCCGTCCTGCCATCATCCTGATGTCTGGTCTGCAGGGTTCTGGTAAGACCACGTTCTCTGGAAAACTCGCCAACATGCTCAAGACGCGCCAGCACAAGAAACCGTTGCTGGTGGCCTGCGACGTCTATCGTCCTGCTGCTATCGAACAGTTGAAGGTGGTGGGCGCTTCAGTAGGTGTGGATGTCTATACGGAAGAAGGCAATAAGAATGTGGTTGAAATCGCCCAGAACGCCATCCGCAAGGCCAAGCAGGAGAGCTATAATGTGGTCATCGTCGATACCGCTGGTCGTCTGGCTGTCGATGAGGAGATGATGAACGAGATCTCCAACCTGAAGCAGGCCATCAATCCTGATGAGACGTTGTTCGTGGTCGACTCGATGACGGGTCAGGATGCTGTGAATACGGCCAAGGAGTTCAATGATCGTCTGGACTTCGATGGTGTTGTTCTGACCAAGCTCGATGGCGACACCCGTGGTGGTGCTGCTTTGAGTATCCGTACTGTCGTCACCAAGCCCATCAAGTTTGTGGGAACGGGTGAGAAGATGGAGGCCATCGACGTGTTCCATCCGGAACGTATGGCCGACCGTATTCTCGGTATGGGCGATGTCGTCTCTCTTGTGGAGCGTGCTCAGCAGCAGTTCGATGAGGAAGAGGCCAAGCGCCTGGAGAAGAAGATCCGCAAGAACAAGTTCGACTTCGACGACTTCATGGGTCAAATCCAGCAGATCAAGAAGATGGGTAACATCAAGGACCTCGCTTCGATGATTCCTGGTGTAGGCAAGCAGATCAAGGACCTCGATATCGACGATGACGCCTTCAAGGGCATCGAGGCTATCATCAACTCGATGACGCCCAAGGAACGTGCCAATCCTGATATCATCAACCAGAGTCGCAAGTTGCGCATCGCCAAGGGTTCTGGCTCGAAACTCGAGGACGTGAACCGCTTGATGAAGCAGTTCGACCAGACGCGTAAGATGATGAAGATGG
>JAEEGH010014399.1_pt1 | contig 17359 bp, 16 predicted proteins | sample 9134181 | NCBI WGS metagenome assembly JAEEGH01 (sample SAMN16246544, study PRJNA631951) | gut metagenome | biome: gut microbiome; feature: rumen; material: DP-attached | host: Bos | place: Iran: Karaj | collected 2018-10
CTAAACAGCCATCAAACCCGCATGGTTAAGTAGTGACGTCCCACCACTATTTCACAATGAAGTTCTGCTCTCGCCCCAAAATACGGGGCTCGCCAGAACAACCGCGCCTGTAACACTCAGCCTTCGCTACCGCTTGTCTTCGTTAACAGGACGACGGTTTCAACATGGCTTGTCCATGGGAACTGGTCCACAGCCACAGCCCTGGTCATCTCGTAGCCGGCGTCCTGAAGTATCTCGAGGTCGCGGGCGAGGGATGTAGGCTTGCAGGAGACGTAGATCATGTAACGAACTCCGTAGCCGATGATCTTCTGAAGAGCCTTGGGATTGATGCCGTCACGAGGCGGATCAAGGATGATGAAATCAGGCTTGTCCTCGATCTCATCAAGGACCTTGAGGACATCTCCGCAGATGAACTCGCAGTTATCAAGGTTGTTGAGCTTGGCGTTTTCTCTGGCTGCCTCAACAGCTTCCTCAACGATCTCAACACCGATTATCTTATTGGCGACAGGAGCCAGGAGCTGGGCAATGGTGCCGGTTCCTGAGTACAGGTCGTAGATGACCTCATCCTGACTTATCTTCTTCTGATCATACAGACTTCTGATGTATCCTCTGACCGTAGTATAAAGCACTTCAGCGCTCAAACTGTTAGTCTGGAAGAATGAGAACGGGGTGATCCTGAACTTAAGGCCCAGCAGGTACTCATAGAAGAAGTCCTGTCCATAGAGGATCTCTGTACCCTCGTCAATTATCGCATCAGCCAGCGAGTCATTCCTGGTATGAAGAATACCTGCAATCCTGCCTGTCAGATCCAAGGACAAAAGTGCATCGGCAAAGCCTTTAAGATCATGCTCCTCCTGGGTTGTGGTAACAAGATCAACAAGGATATCTCCGGTCTTGACTGCCTTCCTGACAAGGAGGTGCCTGAGGTATCCCACCTGTTTCATCCTGTGATAGAAAGAAATTTCCTTCCTCTCATACATAGGCGCAAAATAGTCCAGAGTAGCTGAGAGAATGGCCTTGTAATCATCGTCCACGATTCTGCATCCCGAGACCGTTACGATATCATAAAAACTGCCCCTCTTGTGCATACCAAGACAAAGGGGGCCTCCTATAGAGTCGTCACCAAAGGTGAACTCCATTTTATTACGGTACGCAAACTTAACCGGGCTGGTCTTGATGCCTTCCCAGGTAAACTTGCCTTCCTGTCTGTCCATGGCGTGCTTTAAAAGAGTCTTGACCTGCTGTTCCTTGAGGCCAAGCTCCTTGACATAGGGCATGGTGAGATAGCTGCATCCACCGCACTTTCCGAAATGTATGCAGGGGCTCTCATGAGCGTCCGGAGATTCCTCAAGGACCTCCACTACTCTTCCCTCAGCCCTGTCCTTTCTCAGCTTGGTGATCTGGACAGATACCTTTTGATCGGGAAGGACACCCTTAACGATGACCTTCCCTTCATTAGTTTCAACAATTCCTTTGTTGGGGAATTCAACTTTCTTTACAATTCCCTCAATAATATCTTTTTTCTTCACAATAAACTTTAGCCTTCTCTGATGAAGTCCTCGTCTTCAAAATCATCTTCGAAATCATCGAAGTCATCATCGTAATAATCATCTTCAAACGCAGGAGTCATATAGCGATATACAAGGAATGAAATAACTGCAACTGCAGAGATTGCTCCAAGTACAGCCAGAATCCAAAGGATCACGTTGGAAGGCTTCTTGGCATTAGCTGCCTCTCTCTTATCCAGGAGCTCATTGATACGTGTCATTTCAATAATGTCTTCGATTTTTGATTTTACTTCCATTTGTAACCCCTCCATAAAATTTGTTTGATGTAAACATTATAACATGATATACACTTATATTTTCTTAAGTTTTGCGAAAGCCGCATACATCACTTTCTGCCCCGGGCCGTCGAACATTACCGTTACCTTGTAGTCTCTTGGTCCCTGTTCAAGGCCTGTGACCGTGCCTTCTCCGTACTTCACATGGGACACTCTGTCACCCACAACGTAGTCCGGAGTCTCAGCCTTCATGGGCATTCCCTTGGAAATTCCCGCAAGCTGTCCCTTGGCATGGGTTGCGCCTGCTCCGGCAATATATGGCTTATCGGTCACAGCTCTTGGCTTAGTTACCTTGGGCTTTGGCTTAGCCTTTAATTTGTAGGTGTTGGCCAGTTCTGATTTTCCACTATCAAAAGAGCTCTTGGACGCACTCTTTGCAAATCCCTTTGCAAAGGACGGCTTTATTCCCGAATATCCGCCGTCTGAAAAATCATCATCACCGGTATACTCAAAGTCATCGTCAATTGACTCTCCGCCGTCATATAAAAATGAAGCTGCGGTAAGTGGCTTGTTGCGATCAAGCATTTCACTCGGGATTTCCTGAACAAACCTCGAAAGACGGTTGTACTGGGTTTCTCCCCTTACCATTCTGCGCCTTGCGGCTGTGAGAGTTAGGTTCTTCTTGGCTCTTGTGATTCCGACGTAAGCAAGTCTTCTCTCTTCCTCGATGCCCTCCGGGTCTGAATCCTCAAACTGAAGTGTCATATAACTCGGGAATACATTCTCTTCCATTCCGGCAAGATATACATTCTCAAACTCAAGTCCCTTGGCACTGTGAAGTGTCATGAGAAGAACCTTCTCATTGTCCTCACCTATTCTGTCTATATCAGCAACAAGAGCCACTTCTTCCAGGAAGCCTGTAAGAGTAGGCTGTTCAATTTCCTCGTTCTCCTCATAAGCAGCTATCTTGGATATAAGCTCATCCACGTTGGCTGCCCTGTCGTTGTCTCCACTGTCATCATCGTCATCCAAAGTCTTCAGATAGTCCATATATCCGACAACATCAATGACATCCTTAAGAAGTTCCTCAAGAGAATAGCTCTTACTCTTGGTCCTGAAAGCCCTGATCATGGTCACAAAGTCCGTGAGCTTGGCACTTCCACGGGAGATTGTCATGATCTGGTCAGCCTCACACAGAGCCTCAAAGAAGCTTATCTGTCTCTCATCGGCATAGGCCTGAACATTCTCTATTGTAGTAGCACCGATTCCCCTCTTTGGAACATTGATGATCCTCTTGACTGCAATATCATCAAGTCCGCTGTCAATGGTCTTGAGGTATGCCAGAAGATCTTTAATCTCACGTCTTGAATAGAAATTGGTACCACCCACAATATCGTATGGGATACCCTCGTAAACAAAGCGCTCCTCCAAAAGTCTGGACTGAGCATTGGGCCTGTAAAGAACCGCTGTCTCATCGTAGGAAAGCTTGTGATTTCTCTTTAATTTGCCAATCTCAGAGGCAATAAACTCAGCTTCATCCTGGGCAGTATCAAACTCCCTGAGCTTAACCTTCTCTCCATCCTTGATGTCAGTCCAGAGTGCCTTGTCCTTACGTCCGGAGTTATTGCTGATAACCGCATTGGCAGCATCAAGGATCTGCTGGGTTGATCTGTAGTTCTGCTCGAGCTTGATAACCGTAGCATCGGGATATACCTTCTCAAAGTCAAGGATATTCCTGATATTCGCTCCTCTGAACCTGTAGATACTCTGATCATCATCACCTACTACGCAGAGATTTCTGTACTTGTCAGCAAGAAGTCTTATAAGCTCAAACTGCGCATTATTGGTATCCTGATACTCATCCACCATGATGTACTTGAATCTCTCCTGGTATGAGTCCAGGACGTCAGGATTCTTCCTGAACAGCTCCACGGTCTTCATGATCAGGTCATCAAAATCAAAGGCATTGTTCTTTTTGAGTGCCAGCTGATACTCGGTATATGCCTTGGAAACTCTTGTCTTGATATAGTCATTGCCCGCCGAGAGTGCATACTCTTCAGGGCTAACCAGATTGTCCTTGCACTTGGATATAATGCCCATTATATTCCTGAGCTTGAGCTGCTGAGTCTCCAGCTGGAATCTCTTGCATACATCCTTCATAAGTGCCTTGGAATCATCTGTATCGTAAATTGTGAAATTATTGCTGTAACCTATCTTGTCTGCATATCTTCTGAGCATTCTGGTACAGCTCGAGTGGAAGGTAGAAACCCAGATGCTCTCCGCTCCGAAGCCTACAATCTTATCTACTCTTTCCCTCATCTCACCTGCTGCCTTGTTGGTGAAGGTGATGGCCATAATATTCCAGGGGTTGACTCCGCATTCATCAATCAGGTAAGCCACCCTGTGGGTAAGTACCCTGGTCTTACCGCTTCCTGCACCGGCCAGAATCAGCACCGGTCCATCAGTTTGCAGCACTGCTTTCTTTTGCTGCGAATTGAGTGTATCGTAAATTCCCATTACTTCTTATCCTTGGTTTTCTTTTCTTTTTTATTGTCCGGCTTATCATCATTTTCTGTCATATTGTCCAGAATCTTCTCTATAAGCAGCTTTTTGACGTAAACGTCATAGCTAAGGAGAGTTATAAATGAAAAAAGACGCATTTTCTTTTGCTCTTCTTCATTGATATCCGGATCATCGAAGGTCTGCATAGCCCTTTCATATCTCTTGGTGATATCCTCTTTAACGGGCTCTAAAGACTCCTCCTGAAGCTGGTACAAAGTCTCATATATCCTTGAAAGATCGAGCTTGTCCTCTGCTCCATAATATCTGCGCTTTAGGGGTTCTATCAGAGTCTGTATGTCGCTGATCGACAGAATATTCTTGAGATAGTAAATTACTATAAGCAAGATCAGATGATCCTTGGAGTACTTCTTCTTAATAGGTGGAGGAAGCAGATCATTTTTGGCATAGTTATTGATCATGGTCTTTGTAAGGATCTTGTCCTCTCCCGGATGACGGGTTGTCTTCTTGAGTCTCTCGTCCATAAAAGAAGTCAGCTGATCCATGTAAAGATCAATATTGGGTATCTCATCCAGTGAGATCGTATCGATCCTTCCAAGAGAAGCCATTATGCTGTTCAAAAGATCATCGTTGTCTATTGTCATCTGTAAGCCTCGTATCTATTCTCAGTTCTTGCTGTCCATAGCCATCTTGCGCATCTCCTGCGCATTGGTTATAACCGCATCAGTGATGGTATCTCCGCCAAGAAGCCTTGCAAGCTCCCTGACACTCGCCTCTTCATCAAGGCCGTAAATGCTTGTAACAGTCCTTCCGTCCTCAAGTCCCTTCTCGATCATGAAATGAGTATCCGCCATGGCTGCTATCTGCGGAAGATGTGTAATACAGATTATCTGGTGCTCTCTTGAGAGCTCTCCCAGCTTCTGAGAAACCTTCCATGCAGTCTTGCCGCTTATTCCGGCGTCAATCTCATCAAAGATGAGCGTACTTATATCGTCCTTGTCAGCGACTACGGTCTTAAGCGCCAGCATGATACGGGAGAGCTCACCACCGCTTGCTATCTGATCCAGCGGACGAAGTGCCTCACCCGGATTGGTTGATATCATAAATTCAACATCATCGTAGCCCCTTGAAGTTATCTTGTCCTCATCACTCTTAACATCAATTTCAAATTTTACATCCAGGAAGTTAAGGTCAACAAGTGCCGCCCGTAGTTTCTCGGATAGCCCCTTCGCTCCCTTCCTTCTCACATCAGAGATCTTCCTGCAGAGCAAAAGAGCTTTCGATTTCTCCTCACCAAGTTCCCTGAGCAGCCCATCTCTGTGTGCTCCGAGATTACTAAGTGCGTCAAGCCTCTTCTGCTTCTCTTCCATGTATTTAAGAACAGCGTCTATGCTTCCGCCGTACTTGTCCTTCAAATGATTGATAGTGTTGAGTCTGTCCTCTGTGGTCCTGAACTTCTCATCATCAAACTCAAGACCGTCTATATAGTCGGAAATTGAATGTCCGAAATCCGTAAGAAGATTCTCGATATCCGAAAGCTGCGACAAAAGATCATCAAGCTCCTCATCATAGGATACAACAGATGACAGCTCTCTCACAGCCCTTCCGATCATATCGGATGCGCTATCTTCACCCTCACCTGAGTTTACCATGGCAGCTGTCTGATAAACCGCCCCCGATATTTTCTGGGCATTTACCATCTTGCGATAGCTGCTCTCCAGCTCCTCATCCTCGCCGGGTACCAGGGCTGCATCTTCAATCTCTCCAAGTTCATACTCTAAAAGTTCCTGCTCCCTGAGCCTTGCGCTCTCATCAATATCGGTCTCCGAAAGCTCTTTTTCCAACTCTTTCATATGCGAATACGAGGTTGTGAGCTCAGCAAAAAGAGCTGCCAGTTCAGCCTCGCAGTAATTGTCAAGAATCTCAATATGCTTTTTCTTGTGGAGAAGCTCCTGATGGTCATTCTGACCGTGAATATTGATTAGAATACTTGAGATATCCTTCAGCTGTCTTGCTGATACGTTTTCTCCCCCGATCTTCGAAACACTTCTTCCCGGCATGATCTTTCGCTGCATAATAAGTGTTCCGTCTTCCTCAACAGGAATATCCATCTCCTTAAGAAGCTGTCTTTGGAGGTCATTCTCCACCCCAAAAACAAGCTCTACCAGGGCATACTCCTCGCCGGTTCTGATGAGCGAGGCATCTGCCTTTCCTCCAAGGGCCAGGTTCACACTCCCGATGACAACGGATTTACCAGCACCCGTCTCACCGGTGAGTATGTTAAGTCCCTTTGAAAACTCAATCTCCTGCTCTTTGATAAGAGCAAGATTCTTAACGTGTAAACTATATAACATCTTATCCTCTGTTTAAAACGCTCTTATACTTATCCATGAGCTCTAAAGCTACCTCGTTGGACTTGATCGCCACGAATATTGTATCGTCACCTGCAATGCAGCCAACAATCTCAGGCATTTCAAGAGCATCGATCGCTGCAGCAACAGCCATGGCCATACCGGAAACCGTCCTGATTACAAGTAGATTTCCTGCAACGTCCATACTCACATAGCCGGCCTTGATTACGCTTACATATTTATCATGCATAACCTCAGGGTCTGCAGTGGTATAAACATATTTCTGTCTTCCGTCAGGAGTTACCTGCTTGGTCAGCTTCATCTGCCTGATATCCCTTGAAACCGTAGCCTGGGTAACATCATAGCCTGCCTCTTTCAGAAGTGATGCGAGCTGCTCCTGAGTTTCTACCTCATGGTTGTTGATGAGCTCGATAATCTTGTCATGTCTGTTCTTCTTCATGACAATCTCCTTTCTTATTTCTCAAATTTTTTACTTATGACATCGAGGAAGCTTACCTTATTCAGTCGCAGAATCTTAGTAGTCTTCTTGGACATCTTAATCTCAATCTTATCCCCTGTATTCATAAGGAGTGTTCCACTGCCGTCAAAGCTGCTGATGGCCGTCATGGGGTTTCCGTCCCTTCCGGGAAGCAGTTCAACATCTATCTTGGTAGTTGGTGAAAAGACAAGGCTCCTGGAATTAAGCGTATGCGGACAAATAGGTGTGACCAGAATCATATTGGCTGACGGCTCAATAATGGGACCACCGGCCGACATGTTATATCCTGTTGAACCTGTAGGTGTCGACACCACAAGACCGTCTGCATAATAGCTGCAAAGGAACTGATCATTTACATAGATATTGTAACCGATAGTAGCAATGCCCTGATATCTGGTCACAATAATATCATTTAAGGAGTAGTCTTTTTTGCCCTCAAGAGCACCCCTTAACATCATCCTGTCCTCAATCTCGTACCAGCCTTTGAGGATTCTCTCCAGAGCATCGTCTATACCGCTCTCTTCTACCTCTGTAAGATATCCCATGGTACCAAGGTTTACTCCCACAAGGGGAATGTCCTGATATGCGATACTTCTGGCCGCCTGAAGCATTGTACCGTCTCCGCCAAGAACAATAACAAGATCCGTATCCTCAGGTATAACACTGAGGTGCTTTCTTGTGATAAAGAGCGGATCCTCTTCCTCTCTTTTTTCTTCAGCAATAGTAACTGTCTTGCCGCGTTTCTCAAGATAGTGCCGGATATGTTTGGTAACCTTTAAATCCTTATCCTTGATCTTGTTGGTAACAATACAAAACCTCTCCATAAGCGCCCCCTATTTAAGCTCTGCTGCTGCCCTTAAGACCGCATCCTCTATGAGCTTATTGTTCTCTGCTTCAAAAGAAATACCACTCTTATCCGCCTGTATCTCAGAAAGCTTCTTTTCCCCTTCTGCTTCTGTCAGCTGTTCAACTTCTGCGTTTCTCTCAGGATCCTTTCTGATATGGATCAGATATTCAATATTGCCCTCAGGTCCTTTGATAGGCGAGAAGTCCAGATGAAGAACTTCAAAACTCGCAATCCCCATAAAATCAAATATCCTGTGGACTACTTCAGAATGAACTTCAGGGTCTCTTACGACTCCCTTTTTGCCGACCTTCTCTTTGCCGGCTTCAAACTGAGGTTTTATCAGACATACCATCTCTGCACCGTCTTTAAGAAGTCTTCTGGCAGGAAGCAGGATCTTGGTCAGAGAGATAAAAGACACATCGCAGGATGCAAAATCAAGGTCATCATCTATGTCGTCCCTGACCATATATCTGAAGTTGGTCTTTTCCATGCAGACCACTCTTTCATCGCTTCTAAGCTTCCAGTCAAGCTGCCCGTGTCCAACATCAACTGAATAAACCTTGGCTGCTCCGTTCTGAAGCATACAGTCCGTAAAACCGCCGGTGGAAGCCCCAATATCCATGCACACCTTGCCTTCAAGTGAAAAGCCAAAGTTTTTGACTGCCTTCTCAAGCTTAAGTCCGCCTCTGCTGACGTAGGGAAGTGTATCTCCCTTGACTTCCAGAGAAGTAATCTTGGCTTCCTCGAAGGTTGTGCCGGGTTTATCTTCCCTCTGACCGTTTACAAATACATCCCCGGCCATTATGAGGGCTTTTGCCTTTTCTCTTGATGGAGCAAGGCCTCTGTTTACAAGAAGAACGTCAAGACGCTCTTTATCTTTTGCCATAAATTTTCTTACCTTTGTACTTCGTCAATTATTCTCTCTGCCACGGACTGCGCATCCATTCTGAGTTCCTTGAGGAGCTTGTCTACGCTGCCGTGGGTAATAAACTGATCGGGTATAGCGATGGAAAGGACATTTGCATCAAGTCTCTTTTCATCAATATAGCTTCTCACCTTCTCGCCAAATCCACCTGATGCCACATTCTCTTCCATGGTGACAAAGAGCCTGTGAGTTGCTGCTGCTCTGTGAATGTAATCCGTATCAATAGGTTTAACAAATCTTGCATTTACAAGGGAGCACTTGTATCCTCTGTCCTTGAGAATGAGCCTTACCTCTTCTGCTATCTTGACCATGCTGCCCACAGCAAGAAGGCATATATCCTTCTCCTCGTAAATAGGCTCACACTTGCCCATTTCGATAGGTGCCCTGAAGTCCTCGAGGCCATCGTATGCATTGCCTCTTGGATATCTGACTGCTACCGGACCGTTTAAGCTCACCGCGAACTTAAGCATGTCTGACAGTTCCCACTTATTCTTGGGCGCCATTACATGCATGTTTGGCATTGATGACATATATGAAAGATCAAATATTCCCTGATGAGTCTCGCCGTCACTTCCAACAAGTCCTGCTCTGTCTATGGCAAAGACCACCGGAAGATTCTGAAGGCATACATCCTCCAATATCTGGTCATAAGCTCTCTGAAGGAATGATGAGTAAACCGCAAATACCGGCTTGTAACCACCGATAGCAAGACCAGCAGCATATGTAACCGCATGCTCTTCTGCAATTCCGGCATCTACAAATCTGTCGGGATAAATGTTCCTGAATCTCTTAAGTCCCGTTCCGTCAGCCATAGCTGCTGTAATAGCCACAACCTTGTCATCCCTTGCGCCGAGCTTGCACATTACCGTTGAAAAGATATCCTGGTAATTGGCAGTTGTTCTGGGATTTCTGGGGAGTCCGTTCTCCACGATAAAAGGCTCTGTTCCATGGAATCTTGCCGGGTGCTTCTCGGCAGGTTCATATCCCTTACCCTTCTTGGTCACAACGTGGATCATAACGGCCTTCTTGACCTTTCTGGCCTCTTTGATGGCGCGCACAAGGCCTGCGGTGTCATGTCCGTTTACAGGTCCAAGATATGTGATACCCAGGTTTTCGAATACCATGCCGGGAACAAAGAGCTGTTTAAAAGAGTTCTTGGCCCTTCTGATGGAATCGACAACCTTGGTGCTGGTACGAAGCTGAGCGTACACATCTTCTTTGAGGTTAAGGTACCCTTGCGCTGTACGAACATTGTTCAGGTACTTGCCCATTCCTCCGACGCTCTCTGAGATAGACATCTCATTGTCGTTTAAGATAATTATATAATTGGTCTCAAGCCTTGACGCATTGTTGAGGGCCTCATAAGCAAGTCCTCCGGTAAGGGATCCGTCGCCGATAACAGAAACAACTGCGTAGTCCTCACCCTTAAGGTCTCTGGCCTTGACCATACCAAGCCCCGCAGAAATAGATGTGGAGCTGTGTCCGGTGTCAAAGCAGTCGGTATCAGACTCACATCTCTTTGGGAAGCCGCTCATCCCGCCATATTGGCGAAGCGTATCAAATCCTTCCTTGCGCCCTGTGAGCAACTTGTGTGTATAGGACTGATGTCCTACATCCCATATAATCTTGTCTTTTGGCAGATCCAGTGCGATATGAAGAGCCATTGTAAGTTCAACGGCACCAAGATTAGAGGCAAGATGTCCGCCTGTTTTGGAAATCTTGTCGATAAGAAACTCTCTTATTTCACCGGCAAGCTCAGGGTAATCCTCTCGAGCTATTGCCTTTATATCGCCTGTCTGATTTATCTGATCAAGAAGCATAATTCACTCCAATTAGCCTAAGTTATTTCTTTCTGTAAATGAGATATTCAAAGAGTCCCTCAAGAAAAGTTCCGCTTTGTCCAAAGCTCTTTAAAATATCCGAAGCCTCATCCGATAGTTCTTTTACCTTCTTTCTGGCTTCATCCATACCGTAGAGACTGACATAGGTAGTCTTGTCATTCTTAAGGTCCGAGCCGATGGGCTTGCCAAGCTCAGCAGCATCACCCTCGATATCCAGAATGTCGTCCTGAATCTGGAAAGCTATTCCAACATTGCTTCCCATCTTTTCAACCTGTTTGACCTGAGCTTCTGACGCTCCGCCTATTATGGCACCTATCATAAGACTGCTCTCAATAAGAGCTCCGGTTTTATTCTCATCGATATAATGAAGCACATCCCGTGCGGTTTCTGTGTCCATATCATGGTTGTTCTCGGCACAGACGTCTGCACACTGTCCTCCTACCATGCCGTAAATACCGGCCTTGGTTCCAAGAACGTCTAGGGCTGCAAGATATCTGTTCGATGTATCCCCATCGTAATAGACCAGCTCTTTTCCAAGGGCTGCACCCTTGATCGCAGTCTCAAAGGCAAGATTAAGAAGTCCGTCTCCTGCCAGAGTTGCCATTCCGGGTCCGTACACCACATGAGTGGTCTTCCTGCCTCGTCTGTATTCGTCATTGTCCATAGCCGGAAGATCGTCATGCACCAGTGAATAGGTGTGGATCATCTCAATTGCCAGCATAAACGGCCTAAGAACGCTGTCATCAGCTTCCTCGCCTGCAAACAGCTTGAACGCCTCAAGCATCATAACAGGACGAAGTCTCTTACCTCCTGCAAGAAGACTGTAGTTCATCGCCTCTATAACAGTACGGGCATAGCCCTCCTCAGCAGGAAGTGCCTTGCCCAGTATATCTTCAAAATAGGCTGCCCTCTTTAAAAGTTCATCCTCTATGGAAATACCGCTCATTTACTCAAAGTCCTCCAAGCTGCCATCTTCGGCGATTTCTTTTACCTTCTGCTCAACGCTCTCAATGGATTCATGACACAGCTTTAAAAGCTCCATGCCTTCCTTGTACTGCGCAAAAGACTCCTCAAGGGAGATATCCTCGTCCTCAAGGGCTTTTATCTTCTCATCAATCGCAGCAAAAGCCTCTTCGATTGTCATGTTTTCTTCTTTTTTCTTAGCTGCCATAAGCGGCTCCTTTTCTCATTAATCCTCCAGGCCTGATAAAAATCCGACCTTGCCTGTTCCTGTGACACTTGTCTTTATAAGACCGTCGCTCACATATACCGAAAGCTCATCCCCTATGCTTACATCCCCGGTGCTTTTTACGTTTCTGCCATTTTCATCAGCCACGTAGGAATATCCGGTCTTTAGTCTGTCCAGTGGTGAAAGACCTTTAAGCCTCTCTATATCCACTTCCAGTTCGTGTCTTGCAGCCTTTAATCTCTTTTCCATCAGCATCTTAAGGCTGTCCTGATACTGATCCATCCTAAGGAGCTTGTCCCTGATCTTCCCCATGGGACTTAAGTGCCTGAGGGCCTGTGCGTATCTCTTTTCCTCATTGGTCAGACGACTTATCTTTCTGTCCATCAGGGTTAAAAGAGTGCTCTGGTAATCCTCAATATCCTGGATAAATCTGCTGTATTCAAATACCGCTATCTCCGCTGCCGCAGAAGGCGTAGGCGCTCTTCTGTCAGAGACAAAGTCTGCGATTGTAGTATCTGTTTCATGTCCAACTGCTGAAATAATCGGAACGGGGCAATCGAAAATTGCCTGAGCGACAATCTCTTCATTAAATGCCCATAAATCTTCTATAGAACCTCCGCCACGTCCGACGATTATAACATCAGCCTCTGAGCGGGACAAAGTTTCTATCCCTTTTACTATGCTCTCGGCGGCCTTCTCGCCTTGTACTATGGCAGGATAAAGAATGATCTGGATATGAGGGTTTCTCCTGGTAGCAACATTGATAATATCGCGTACCGCAGCCCCTGTTGGTGCCGTCACAACACCGAGAGTCCGTATATACTTAGGAATCGGCTGTTTGTAATCCTCTGAAAACATACCGGATTCCTGTAATCTCTTCTTTAGCTCTTCATATCTCTCATAAAGAACTCCAGCTCCATCCAGTTCAATTCTCCTGGCGTAAAGCTGGTATTTACCATCTCTTTCATATACACTTACAGATCCTGAGACCTTGACCTGCTGTCCTTCCTTCATCTCGAAGGTAAGACCTCTGGTCCTGTCAGAGGAAAACATCACGCAGGCTAAAGCAGCACCATTATCCTTGATAGTAAAATATATGTGACCGGATGAATGGTACTTACAGTTACTCACTTCTCCCTTGACCGTAAGGCTCCTTAGGAGAAAGTCCTGAGTAAACATATTCTTGATGTACGTATTAACCTGTGTGACTGTATATTCACTGCGCAAATTTAGCTAACACTCCATTTACGAAAGCAGGTGAGCCATCCTGACCGTACTTCTTGGCAAGCTCAACAGCCTCGTTAATAGCAACTCCGGTGGGAACCGAATCATCATACTTGATCTCATAGATGGCAAGCCTGATGATGGCAAGATCCACCTTGGCGATCCTGCCGGTATTCCATCCGGTAGTCTCTTTATTTATTGCCTCATCAATCTCCGGGAGCTTCTCGGCAATCTTCTCGTACTTGTCCCTGATATAATCAGCGTCCTTGGTACTTATCTCTTTGTCAGAGGTCTGGGTAAAGAGCTCCTCCTGCTCTGACATATCTTCCATTGAATTAAATTCAACACGAAAGAGCAGTTCAAAAACCTGCTCCCTAAGTTCTGTTCTGTTCATCATTCACTGTCCTTCTTATGCTTTTGGCATTGTAATGCCGGCAATCCTGATGTTGACATCTGTTACTTCAAGTCCTGTCATGTTCTCAACAGAAGCCTTAACACGGGTCTGTGCCTGCTGGCAAGTAGCCGGGATATTAAATCCGTAAGCCATCATAAGCGCCAGATCCACCTTGACCTCGCTCTGTCCAACGATAACCTTGGCACCCTTAGACAGATTCTTTCTGCTGACCTTCTCAAGATTTTCACTTGTATAATTACCTGCCATTGCTGAAACGCCATCAACCTCGAGGGCTGCAAGAGCTGCAATTCTGGCAACAACATCATCTGCAATCTTAACTGATCCAACTTCTGCTATTTCTTTTCCCATTTCAGTTCCTTTCATTCTTTCGTGATATACCATATCACTCATTATATCACATCACCCGGCTTTAGAGCCAAAATATAATGGTCCTGGTGTCTTCAAAAGTCGTATATGATACCTGGGACGTATCTCCCTGAAGGAATTCGAATACCCTTCTGTTTGTTATAAGCTCCTCGAAAAGTGAGTCATAAACACTGTTTGTTGCGCATTTTATGGTCACATTCCTGCTTCCATCCTTGTATCTGCGGTCGAACAGATCTCCCACAAGAGCCATCTCCGAAGATGTGAAGTACTCATCCTCTCTGACATAAAAATTGTCATTCATGCTGTTGCATACAGGCATGCGCACTGTGTCAGAGATTGTATGGTTGTGCATTATCTCTGATGTTGTAACATTGAGGTAATCATAATTAACCTCAGGAAGCCTCATGGAATCAGCACTCTCTCCCGAAACCGTCTGATAGGAAGCATCTCCCCATGTCACATCAAGATAATAGTAAGTATTGTTACAAAGAACCAGATTCCAGGCATGTCTTATGCCCTTGTTGTTCTTGGTATTAACAGTACCGGTTACCAAAGTACACTTAACTCCCATCTTGTTAAGAAGGTACTGAGCGGCCTTGGCATAACCGTTGCAAACGCTTCTGCCGTTGATGAACACCGAGCAGATATTCTGATTGTCAGCGGCGTTTATATCATATTCGGTATTGGCTATCAGATACTCGTACACATACTTGATGAGGTAGTAATCATCATCTGATGAGGGCGCGCCGGCAAGGCACAAATGAACAGCATCATTTATCTGTGCCTGCCTTCTCTCTACTTCGTTGGCATCGTAGAGATAATTACCTGTAAAAGATATCTTGGTTATGGTATCTCCAACGGAATAGTTGGTGTACTGATAACCATCCACATAGAAAATCTCCGGATGGTCAGCCATAATATATTCAAAGACCAGCTCCACCGCATCATCACTGGTGGTGGACACTATAATGTCTTTGGATAGCGTATTCATAACTGTCAGCATCTCAACATACAGGGTCTTGCCTGCATCTGTCAGATGCTCATAAGCATAAAGCCCCTGTTGCTGCTTCTTGAGAGAGGCGATTCCTTCGTCTGTCAGACCGATAGCCACCCTTGCAGCCTTCATGTCCTCATCAAGATCTGCGTCAGATGCATTCTTGTACTTGGACTCAAGAGAAAGATCTGCAGGCTCAGCCTGACTGAGGTCCAAAGTGGCAGCTTCTTCCTCCTCTGAACTTTCCAGGGTTCCTATGTCAAAAGAGATCTCTTCTGCCTCCTGCTCAGCTTCCTCAGCCGGAACCTCTTCCGGAGCCGTAGCCACGTCAGCAATATCCTCTACGCTTGCAGCCTCAAAAATGTCATCATACTCCATCGGATCCTTGATGCCAAGAGCCTTGAGATAGTCGTCAAAGCTTGCATATCCGCATCCGGACAGAGTAACCGCAGTGACTGCCGTAGCAAGTATAAGAGCAAATCCCCTTTTAATTGTCATGACAGCTTTCTTCAAAAGCGCCCCTCCAAAACTTGTCTTAGTTTTTCTTGAACTCGGAAAGAACAAGCCCCTTGTTTCTCTCCATGGTCATTCCAACGCTCCATTCATTGATGAACAACAGAAGTGGTCTGTCGTGCATATCCTTTATCTTCTTCATGTCTGAGGTTCCTACAAGAGAAGACATGTCGACATCCTCATTGTCAACCCATCTGATGTACTCGTAAGGAAGGCTCTCAAGAATGATCTCAACGTTGTACTCACTTTCAAGTCTAAACTTTAATACATCAAACTGCAAGACACCAACTACACCTACGATAATTTCTTCAAGTCCGGTGTTGTACTCCTGGAATATCTGAATGGCACCTTCCTGTGCAATCTGTGTGATACCCTTTACGAACTGCTTACGTTTCATGGTATCAACCTGGCGAACCCTTGCAAAATGCTCGGGTGCAAAGGTAGGGATACCCTCGTATACAACGTTGTCCTTGGGCATACATACAGTATCTCCGATTGAGAAGATACCCGGATCAAATACACCCATGATATCACCGGCATACGCCTCCGAAAGAATCTTACGCTCATCAGCCATAAGCTGCTGAGGTTGTGAAAGACGCATTACCTTGCCGCTCTGCACGTGCTTAACTTCCTTGTCTGCATCATATCTTCCGGAACAGATTCTCATAAATGCGACCCTGTCTCTGTGAGCCTTGTTCATGTTAGCCTGAATCTTGAATACAAAGGCTGAGAAATCGTTCTCAAGAGGATCTATCTTGGTTCCGTCTGCAGAAACTCTTCCCGTGGGAGGTGTTGCCATCTTAAGGAAGTGATGTAAAAAGAGCTCTACGCCGAAATTCTGAAGAGCTGATCCGAAAAATACCGGTGTAAGCTGACCTGCTCTGACTTTCTCAAGATCATATTCGGCACCTGCTCCGTCTAAAAGCTCGATCTCGCCTGTGAGCTTATCAAAAGCATCCTGCCCGATCTCTGAGTCGATCATGTCCTTCTCGTTCATGGAAATGATTGTCTCTTTTCCTTCCTTGGTACCCTTCTGAGTCTCGGAGAAAGTAACAATGTGTCCCTCTCTTCTGTCATAGATGCCCTTGAAGTTCTTACCTGAGCCGATAGGCCAGTTCATTGGGCATGTTGCAATACCAAGGTTATTCTCGATATCATCAAGAAGATCAAAGGTATCCATTGCATCTCTGTCCAGCTTGTTGATGAAGGTAAAGATCGGAATATGGCTCATCGCGCAGACTTTGAAAAGCTTTCTGGTCTGAGCCTCTACACCCTTGCTGGCATCAATTACCATGACCGCTGAGTCTGCAGCCATAAGTGTTCTGTATGTATCCTCAGAGAAGTCCTGGTGTCCTGGTGTATCAAGGATATTGATGCAGCATCCTTCAAAATTAAACTGAAGAACTGATGAAGTAACAGAAATACCTCTCTGCTTCTCAATCTCCATCCAGTCAGAAACAGCATGTCTTGCTGTCGCCTTACCTTTTACAGATCCCGCCATATTAATGGCACCACCGTATAAAAGAAACTTTTCAGTAAGCGTAGTTTTTCCTGCGTCAGGATGAGATATTATCGCAAATGTACGACGCTTATTTATTTCATTAATTACATCTTTAGAATTACCCATTATTATGTCCCTTATTACCTAAAACGAGGGGCTGCGAAAACTATGTTTGTCGCCCCAAGAAGACAAACATAGTTTTCAGCAGCCCCGTATTATGTCAATGCATTAAATTACTGGGCACAGTCTTTGATAGAGAAGCTGATTCTGCCCATCTTGTCCTTGCCAAGGCATACTACCTTAACAGTGTCGCCAAGTGTGAGAACGTCCTCAACATGCTCGATTCTCTCCTTGGAGATCTTGCTGATGTGAACCATTCCTTCCTTGCCGG
>JAEEGH010014404.1_pt1 | contig 17357 bp, 15 predicted proteins | sample 9134181 | NCBI WGS metagenome assembly JAEEGH01 (sample SAMN16246544, study PRJNA631951) | gut metagenome | biome: gut microbiome; feature: rumen; material: DP-attached | host: Bos | place: Iran: Karaj | collected 2018-10
CCTGCCAATGAATCGCCTCTGACCTCCTTAGACCGTGCGGTTAATTTGGCTAAAAATAGTTAAGAATGATGCAAGTAATTGAAAATCAGTATAGAATCGTCGGAAACCAAGTTTTCAACGAGGATGAGTATTAGACAATAGTTTTTTATATGTCAGTCTGATTTACAGCGAGATAATCAAATTTTATTTGTTTGTCTCGCTGGTGTTTTATAGCTTCGAACGAATAATTCTCCTTTTTTTCGTATATTTGCACCAACTATTACAATACTTTATGATTTGAGGATATGGCGAAGGTTCTTTTGATAAACGGAAGCCCCAGAGAGAATGGTAATACGTTCACAGCTCTGAATGAAGTGGCGAAGACCTTGAATGAAGAGGGTGTTGAGACTGAGATTATCAGCATCGGTAAGCAGGCTGTGCAAGGCTGCATCGCCTGTGGCATGTGTGGGCGGAACGGAGCACGGTGTACGTTCCGCGATGATCTATATTATAAGGTGTGGAGAGCCGTGAAGGATGGTATCGACGGACTGGTAATCGGTTCGCCCGTGTATTATGGCGGTCCTAATGGTTCGCTGTGCGCCTTGCTCGACCGAGTGTTCTACTCTTTGGGAAATGAATTGAAGTTCAAACCAGGTGCCAGTGTGGTGGTATGCCGCAGGGGAGGAGCGTCAGCAGCCTTTGACCGCCTGAACAAGTACTTCACGATTCTGAATATGCCAGTCGTCAGTTCGCAGTATTGGAATATTGTGTATGGCCAGACGCCTGGGCAGGCCGCGCAGGACGAGGAAGGTATGCAGACGATGCGTACACTTGGGCGCAATATGGCTTGGGTGATTCGTAAGTTGAATGTCAGCGAGGAAGGACATCCTGAACAGGAGAGTCCTATGAGAACCAACTTTATCCGTTAAAACGTAGATGCCAGAACAGCAAAGGCTACGGGTAGGCGAGTGTAGCTCGGGAATGCGGACATTCATTGCCATCGATCTGAAGTCATTCTATGCTTCAGTGGAGTGTGTGGACAGAGGGCTTGACCCACTGACCACAAACCTCGTGGTGGCAGATAAGAGCCGCACGGAGAAGACGATTTGTCTGGCTGTATCTCCATCATTGAAAGCATACGGCATAGGTGGAAGAGCGCGACTTTTCGAGGTGGTGCAACGGATGCGGGAGGTGAATTTCGAACGTCAGAGCAAGGTGCCAGGTCATCGTCTGACGGGCAAATCCTCATCCGATATAGAATTGAAACAGCATCCTGACTGGGCTGTTGACTATATCGCCGCGCCGCCTCAGATGGCACACTATATCCAGGTTAGCTCGAAGATCTACAAGACCTATCTGAAGTATATTGCGCCAGAAGACATCCATGTCTATTCCATCGATGAGGTGATCATGGATGTGACTGCCTATCTCGGCAGTTATAAGATGACTGCCCATGAGTTGGCTATGAAAATGATTCGCGACGTTCTTAGTCAGACGGGCATCACAGCTACGGCTGGCATCGGAACAAATATGTATCTCTGCAAGGTGGCAATGGACATCGTGGCTAAGAAGGCACCTGCCGACAAGGACGGTGTGCGTATCGCCGAACTCGATGAAATGTCGTATCGCCGAGAACTTTGGGATTACCGCCCGATAACGAAGTTCTGGAGAGTGGGACGAGGTATTGCAGAGAAGTTGGCTCTGTATGGCGTTGACACGATGGGCAAGCTGGCGCGAATGTCCGTGCAGAACGAAGAAACGCTCTATCGGCTTTTCGGCGTGAATGCAGAACTGTTGATAGACCATGCCTGGGGCTGGGAGCCATGTACGATGGAAGCGGTAAAGGCATATCGGCCAGAGACAAACTCCTTCAGTAGCGGACAGGTGCTGCAGGAGCCGTACGATGCGAAGAAGGCTCGTGTGGTGATACAGGAAATGGCAGAGGGAATGGCACTTAACTTGGTATCTAAGCGATTGGTGACAGACCAATTGGTGCTGACTGTCGGTTATGATGCAGAGAACCTTACTTGTCCTGAGATTCGCGAGAAATATCATGGTGAGATTACCACCAACTATTACGGCAAGGCTGTGCCGAAGCATGCTCACGGCACGTTCAATTTCGACAAGCCTACATCTTCATCGAGGCAAATTATGGATGGGGCAGCTGAAATCTTTGACCGCTGTGTGAATCCAGACTTGCTGATTCGTAGGTTGAACCTGACAACGAACCATGTGATATCGGAGGAATCCGTTGTTGCAAAGGAAAATGCACCCCAGCAACTTGACCTTTTTACCGATTACGAGGCATTGGAAAAGCAGAAACAGGAGGAAAAGGCAAAACGCGACAAGGAGCGTCGGATGCAGGAAGCACAATTGAAAATCAAACAGCGTTTCGGTAAGAACGCCATCCTCAGAGGTCTGAACTTCGAGGAGGGTGCCACCGCCAAGGAACGCAATAAACAGATAGGAGGACATAAGGCGTAGCTATTTGACAATTTGACAATTTACAATTTACGAGTTATGGGAAATTACGACGATATCATCAACTTGCCACACCACGTCTCGAAGCGTCACCCACAGATGTCGATGTGGAACCGTGCTGCCCAGTTTGCACCTTTCGCCGCATTGACAGGCTATGAAGATGCCATAAAAGATACGGCACAGGATAATCTGGATAGTTACGAATCAAAGAACGACGATGATGATGGGGGCTCGTGGATATAACTATTACTCTTTTTATATCACAAAACTTATTAAATATGGGTGTAAAAGTACGAAAAAAAGGAGAATATTTCGTAACTTTGTACCCAATTATTACGATACTTTAATGATTTCAGATAGTTATGGCATATATGAATCGTTTTAACCCTTGGAAGAAATGAGACCACTATCCACACGCACAGCGGGCTTTACGGACTCCATCATCCGGCGAATGACCCGCATCAGCAATCGCTATGGGGCGGTCAATCTGTCCCAGGGCTTTCCCGATTTCGACCCGCCGCAAGATATTACAGATAGGCTGGCAGAGATAGCATCTGTAGGACCACATCAGTATGCCATTACCTGGGGAGCGCAGAACTTCCGAGAGGTATTGGCCAAGAAACAGAGCCACTGGACGGGAATCCCGGTAGATGCAGATAAGAACATTGTCGTAACTTGTGGCTCGACAGAAGCCATGATGGCTGCGATGATGACTGTGGTTAATCCTGGTGACAAGGTTGCCATCTTCTCTCCGTTCTACGAGAATTATACTGCTGATACAATCCTAACAGGAGCCGAGCCTGTGTATATCCCGCTCGTACCGCCAAGTTTTTCATTCGATGCCAATCTGATTGAAGATGCTTTCAGGCAGGGTGCCAAGGCTATGGTGTTGTGCAACCCGTCCAATCCATGCGGCAAAGTCTTCACTCGTCAGGAACTTGAGCAAATTGCCGACATAGTAGCCAGATACGATGGCTATGTGATAACGGATGAAGTATATGAACATATTGTCTATGCTCCACACAAACATGTCTATATATCCACACTGCCCGGTATGTGGGAACGTACCATATCTTGCAGTTCGCTCTCCAAGACCTACAGCATCACCGGTTGGCGCTTGGGCTATGTTATTGCTCCGGAACGTATCATCGATCGCGTGAAGAAAGTACACGATTTCCTGACCGTCGGCGCAGCGGCCCCCTTGATGGAGGCTGCAACTGTCGGACTGTGTTTTCCTGACAGCTACTACGACGAACTTCAGGCGCACTATACCCACATGAAGCAGCTTTTCTGCGACGGACTTAGCCAGTTCGGACTGAACTTCACTGATCCGCAAGGAGCATATTATGTCTTGCTTGATGTCTCCAAGTACGGAGTAAAGGATGACCTTCACTTCTGCGAGTGGCTGGCCGAGCATGTTGGAGTAGGGGCAGTGCCAGGCAGTTGTTTCTTCAAAGAGGATGTGAATCATTTGATTCGTTTCCACTTCGCCAAGCGCGACGAGACGCTTCTTGCTGCTCTTGACCGATTGTCGGAGATGGATTCAAAAGCACTAAAGGATTATCGTAAGTAGATATGGAGTAGGAGATGAACGAGTTTCGAGAAAAGTCAAACAAAGCATAGATTCTATGAATGCAAAAACCAATAAAAATAAATGGCTGTGGCCGGTGGTCATCGGCGCGTTGGCGGCGGTGGTGCTGCTGGGGGGGGCGCTGAACTACGCGGTTCGGGCGGAGCGCAATGCACGCTACGTCGGCATGATGAACGTGGTGGCGGAGAAACTGTCGAAGACCTTCAGGGGCGTGGAGATGAATGCGGAAAACGTATTCGACGAGGTGGCCAAGCACATGGAGTCGCCGCAGGCTGTCGTCGAGGCCCTCGGCAGCAAGACCAGACTGAACCCCGACGTGATCGGCTACTTCGCGGCCTTCGTGCCTAACTACTTCCCGCAGGAGGGCCAGTGGTTCCAGCCCTATGTGCACCAGGGCGACTCGGCGGAGTTCGTGCTGACGTTCGTGGGCTCAGCGCGCCACGACTATACCACGTCGACGTGGTACGTGCAGGGCGTAAAGGAAAAGGAGAGCTTCTGGTCGGAACCCTATTATTACGAGGATGACCTGAACGTGGCCAGCGGCTACTACATGACGTTTGCCACACCCATTTTCGACGCGCAGGGCCGCTTGGCATGCGTCTGCGGAGCCGACATGACGCAGGAGTGGATGATAGACCAGTTGCGGCAGATAGAGGACGAGGTAAGGAACGACGAGCTGCTGAACAACTATCGGTTGTCTGGGAACGACGATTTCTACATCGTCATCCTGAACGATGATGGCACCTGCTTCGCCCACCCCGACGGAAACATTGTTACCATAAGCGACGAGGCGTTCGTCAACAGCCTGAAGGAACACCATCGCGGCGTGGCCGAACTGGAGGTGAACGGCGTGCCGTCGTATGTCTATTACACCCCACTAAAACGCACCCACTGGTCGGTGGCCATTGTTGTAGAGAAATGAAGAGAAACATAATTATCGTGCTGACGGCCTTTATGGCGACACTGGTTGCGGCGGCGGACAATGACCGCATTGCGCAGCTGGAGAAGGAGATGTACCGCTACTACAGCACGAGCGCGATCGACAGCTTCATGCTCATCACCGACCAGCTGATAGAGGCGTGCCGTGAGGCCGGACCCAGCCAGGAACGGCTGTTCTACAAGGCGTGGTCGAACCAGGCCATCTACAGCTTCACCAGGGTGAACCGCACGCGTGGCCTGGAGCTGGCCCATCAGATTCATGACTACGCCTACCAGCACGATAGCAAGTTCGGACTCTATACGTCGACGTATGCGCTGGCCACCATGTCGTCGAGCCTGCACCATTACGCCCAGGCCGAGCACGAGTTCACCGAGGCCATCAACTACCAGCACCGCTTCTTCCCCGACGAGAGCGCCGCCGCCCCCTACCTCGGGATGGCGAAAATCTACGTGAATCAGAAGAAGCCCGAGCGCGTGCTCGACTGCGCCCGCAAGGCACTGGCCGAGCCCGGCGTTATCATGCAGCACAAGCTGACAGCGTGGAGCTATATCTGCTTCGCGTACGCCGACGACCAGTACAGCCGCGATGACTTCAACCGCGCCTACGCTGAGCGCGAGAAGCTGAAGCGCGACAACGGCCATGATGACACCTTCGGCACTGCCGTCAACTACTACCACGCCATGAAGAACGGCCGCTACGCTGAGGCTCTGGACCTCGCCACTAAGATCAAGGGCGGCATCGACCGCCTGGAATTCATAGCCAAAGCCTACGCCAGCCTCGGCGACTACCGGCAGGCCTACGTCTACCAGGCGCGTTTCATGGAAGCTTGCGACTCTGCCAACACCGCCGAGGTGCAGCAGATGTCCTACGAGTATGCCGCACAGATTGACGTGACACGGGCGGAAAATGAGGCCAAGGACCTGCGCCTCTCCAAGCTGGACCTGCAGATACAGGCCGCCGTGGTCATCATCCTCATCACCCTCGCCTTCTTCATCTTCTACTTCTTCCGCCGCCGCAAGCAGATACAGGAACTGCGCCACGCCTACAACCAACTGGCCGACACGACTACCGCCAAGGAGCGCATCGACAGCGAACTGCGCATCGCACGCGATATCCAGATGTCGATGGTGCCCCGCACCTTCCCCGCATTCCCCGACCGCCGCGACATCGACCTCCACGCTGCCATCGTGCCCGCCAAGGAGGTGGGCGGCGACCTCTACGACTTCTTCCTCCAGGACGACCGCCTCTGTTTCTGTGTGGGCGACGTCAGTGGCAAGGGCATCCCCGCTTCGCTCACCATGGCTGTCGCCATCAACCTGTTCCGCACCATCGCCAAGGAGGGCTTCTCCCCCGAGGTCATCGCCACCAAGCTGAACGATACGATGTCTGCCAACAATGAGAACGCCGTCTTCGTCACCATGTTCATCGGTATCATCGACCTCAAGACCGGCGCCCTCGACTATTGCAACTGTGGCCATAACCCGCCCGTCTACGGTGAGCGACGTATGCATACTACGCAGACCGTCTTCCGCTTCCTCGACGATATCGAGTCCAACGTCCCCATCGGACTCTGGCCCGATTACACCTTCGTTGGAGGACACATCGGCGACATCCGTGGCAGCTTGCTTTTCGTCTATACCGATGGCGTCAACGAGGCCGAGAACCGCATGCAGGAGCAGTTCGGTGAGAAGCGTATGTTACGTGTGCTCCGCGAGTCCACACAGCCTTTCGGCGAGCGCACCCCCAAGACCCGCTCCCACTTCCTAATAGAAGAAATGAAATGCGCCCTCGATGCGTTCGTCGACGGCGCCGAGCAGAGCGATGACCTCACCATGCTCTGCGTCAGCATAAAATAGTGAAGAGAAAAAAATCAGGCGTGGTTCTCACATGGAATCCAGAGCCAGAAGGTGGAACCGCGGTTTTCGCCAGCGCTGATGATGCCGATGTCGCCTCCACAACTTTCAGCAATCGACTTACAAATGGCCAGTCCCATGCCGGTGCCTTGCACAAACTCGTTGAGTTTGACGAAGCGGTCGAATACCACCTTTTGTTTGTCCTTTGGGATACCGAGGCCGGTGTCCTCGCAGTAGAGGTACATGCCGTGCTTCTCGTAGCGGTAGCCCAGTCGGACGTGGCCCTGTTCGGTGAATTTCACGGCGTTGGTGACGAAGTTGGTGAGCACCTGCTGGATGCGTTCGAAGTCGAGCGTGGTAACGAAGGTGTCGTAGGGATTCTCCTTGATGAACTTCAGATTCTTGCCCTGCACGCGCTGCTGGAGGGTCAGGCAGATGTCGTCGAAGGCGGTGGCGAAGTCGATGGTCTCGGGCTTGACAGTGAGCGTGCCGCCGCTGATGGACGAGGCCTCGATGATGTCGTTGATGAGTCGCTGCAGCATATCGCTGGAGTTGCGGATGATGCGGACATATTCGCCGCGCTCAGGATTGTCGCCTAACGTATCGAGGATGCCGGTGAATCCGACGATGGCATTCAGTGGCGTGCGCAACTCGTGTGTCATCGACGCCATGAAGCCACTCTTCAGCCTGACGCTCTCGTCGGCCAGTGTGGTAACGGCCTGCAACTGTCGGCGGGCCTCCTCGAGTTTGGTGTTGTCGACGACGATACGCATACAGCCATCATCCTCCTGCTCTAAGTGGCGGTCGCTATGTTCCAGGAGGAAGGCCAGGGTCTGCTTCTTGCGCTCAATATCGGCCTTGATGGCTTGCATCTCCTTGTTGTGCAGATGGCGGTCGCGGTCGCGGTTGCGGTCGTCGGTGATGTCGAGCGTGGTGATGAAGTAGTTGCAGATTTCGCCCTCGCTGTTGAACAATGGAAGGATGAAGAACTCGATGTAGCGGTCGATGCCCATCTCAGGATATTCCATGTGCTGGCAGATGAGCATGTCGTTGCGGCTGTCGGGCGAGTAGATGTTGCGGAACAGCGGGACATCGAACATACAGACGGTCTCCCAGAATCGCTTGTTCTCGGGGTGCTCGTCGGTCATGCCGCAGAGCTGCCGCATGTTGTCGTTGAGGTCGATGAGCCAGCCGCCCTTGTCGTAGAACGACATGGCGATGAATGGAATGTTCGACAGTTGCTCGTACTTCTTGACGAGTTCGCGTTCAGCCTTGTTCTCTTCGAGGTCGTGGGTGACGTCGTGGATGGCGTTGACGACGTAGGCAGGATGCCCTTCGTTGTCGAGCTCCAGGATGGCATGGCCGTGGAAGCTGAGCCAGTGGGGATCGTCGTCGGTGGCGCTGTTAAACAGTTTGTTCAGCACGAACTGGCGCTCACGGCCGTCGGTCAGGCGCTTCATCTTCTGAGTGAATTCCTGTCGTTGGCTGGGGTGGATGTGATTCGTGAATTCCTCTAATGTCAGGCCTTCCTTGGGCAGTATCTCGCCGTAGTTGTTGGTCATCCGGTCATTTTTGATGTCATAGACCATGATAATGAAGTTACCCATGTGCAGGGCCTTGTACATCATGCCGTTCAGCTCCATCGACTTGCGGGCGGCGCTCCGCACGTGGGCCTTCGCCAGCCGCGCAAAGAAGTAGCAAAGAGCAGCCAACAGCAGCAAGGCGGCGACAATGTAATAGACCATCGGCGACGAGTGGTCGTGGACGCGCTCGGGATGGAACCAACGGTCCTGAATGGCGGCAATCTCGCCGCTCTGTTTCAGGCGCGAGTACTGGTCGTCTATCTGCTCGATCAATTGCCGGTCGCGGCCGATGATATGGATTTCGGAGATGGGGATGCCCACGTCGTTGAGCACGATGCCCTCGAGGTTGAGTTCCTTGATCTTCCACTTCAGCGGCTCCTCGCCCCACACGTAGTATTTGTAGTCACCATTGAGCACGCCCAACAGCGCCACCTTGGGTGTCTGGAACTCCATGCGGCTGTTGCGCATCGTGTCGCCGTCCATGAAATAGAAGGCGGAGTAGTCGCCGGGCTTGAAGACGGCACCCTCACGCTCCAGCTGACTAAGCGACACCATGCCGACGGAATCGGAGCGCATGGCCACGCGGATGCGATTGTAGTTGACGATATTTTCCGAGAGGATGTAGGGATCACGGCGGTAGCGGCGGGCATTGGCCAGGATGATGTCGGCATCGCCGCGCTCGAAGGTCTTCAGGGCGATGCTCCAGTCTTTCATCACAAACCGGCAGGGCAGTTTCAGCTCTTTCATCACGGCCTGCATCACATCGATATTGCTACCCGAGGGCTGTCCCTTGTCGTTCAGGTATTCGTAGGGCGCCTTGTCCCAGTCGCAGACAATGACGACGGGCCGCTGCTTGGTGTACGTGTCGGAGAGCTGCTGTGCCATTGACCTGATGGCAGTGGCACTGAGCAACAATATCATAATATATGTATATAGGCGTTTCATGGGCTAAGCGGTTTTCTTGCGTTTAATGACTGAGGCGTGACACGGGATCATGATATAGATGGTGGTGCCCGACCCTTCTTCCGAACTGATCTCGAAGGTGCCTCCCATCTGACTGACCAGCTCCTTGGTGATGGCCAGGCCCAGGCCCTTCGTGTTGTGGGCACCGCCTAGTTCTTCCTCCTGGATGCGGGTAAGCTCGGCTTCGGGGATGCCATCGCCTGTATCGTCGACCGAGATAATCAGTCGGCGGCCAATGTAGTCGTAGCGAGCTCTGACGGTGCCCCGCTTCGTATGCTGCGCGGCATTGCGCGTCACCTGTTCGATGACATGGCCAAGGTTCTCGGCATCGATGTCAACGGTCAGCTGCTCGTATGGATTCTCCACGATGTAGTTGGTGTCGGTATTCATGAACTTCATCCAGCCCGTAGCGCACTGCGACTCAAACAGCTCGGCGAAGTTCTGGGGCTGCCGGTTAATATCAACCATCCGTGCCTCCAGGCGCGACAGGTAGAGGATGTTGTCGACGATGTGCAACAGGTAGTCGGCATTCTGCTGGATGACCTTACACAGCTCCGGCTCATTGGCAGAAGGACTGTCATCGCTGATCTGTGCCACATGCTCGACCACGGCACTCATTGGATTGCGAATTTCCTGCACCATATTCTTCACGAAACTGCTCTTTGTCTTCTCCACCTCCTGTACCTTCGCCGTCTGCAGATCCATCTGACGCTCAATCCAGTCCATCTCACTAATGTCACGCAGCATGCCGCGGTATTCCTTCACCTTGCCATCGTTGTCGTGGCAGGGCTCTAAGCGGAAATACAGAATCAAAGGCCTTCCGTCCGTTGAGCGGAGGGTGGTCCTGATGTTATACTCAATCACCTTGTCTTCATAGTCGTCCATATCCGTCAAAAGACGCAAGGCCTGTCGCTGTGACTGCTCGTCGACCAGTGTCATGCAGCGTGTCTGCGTCAACGCATGCTGGATGATGTCGGTACCCCGGCAGATAGTCAGTGTGTGGGAGCCGGGCGAGTAGGTGACTTGGCGGATGTCGGTATCGCCGATGGCGGCGTTGAGTATCTCGGTATATTGTCGCTGCTCTTCGCGCAACGCGTCAATCTTATTTTTGCCTTCCTGCTCTTGGTCTTTGCTGCTTACCGACATGGTGATGTCACGGCAAAAGGCAAAGACACCCAGCATCTCACCGGCATCGTCGTGGATGGTCATTAGGCGGAATTCGGTTATCATGTCGTGGCCGACGGTCTGGGTGCCCTGGTATCCATTCACGTCTTCCAAATCCTGCATGTCGATGTTGAACATTGAATGGATATCAACGCCCTTTTCAGTGATTTCCTCGGCATTGCATCCGAATATGTCGCAGGCCTTGGGGTTGATGTTGACCAGCCTACCGTCTTTGTTGAAAAGTATAATGCCCAGAATCGGGGTGTAGAAGATGGACCAGTAGCGCAACGTGCGCTCTTCATCGAGACGCTTCTGCTGCTGTTCCTCAGTCACATCCTTCTTAGTGCCGATGATGACGGCGGGATTACCCTTCTTGTCGCGGCTCAATACGGACAGCACGATGTGGTAGTCGCGCTCGTTGGTGTCACCGCCTTCCACGTCCTTGGCGCGCAGGTTCAGCTCTATTTCCTTCTCTTCCTCATCGGTCTTCCTGGTTTCAGCGAGTTTGTCCAGAGCCGACTTCAGACTGATGAAATCCTCGCGGCTGTATCGGTGGGAGAATTCCTCCATCGCGTAAGTGTAGGCCACTTGCCCGTTGTCGTTATGCCAGGAGAACTGGTTCGTCTTGATGTCGTAGGTCCAGATGTGTACTTGACTAGTCTGAAGAATCAGCGCCAGACGATTGTTGCGTTTGACGTTCTCAAGTCTTATCTTCCGGTTTTGGATACGGTAACTGATGCCATAAACAGCCATGAAGACGAGTAGCAGCAAACCGCCACCCAGCAGATACCACAATCCTTTCGGCTCTTCCATATTCTGCCGCTCGGGATAGAACCATTTATCCTGCAAGGGTTGTATCTTGTCGTTGGTATAGAGTCTGGTATAGGCCTCATCGAGCTTGTCAAGCAGTTGCTGGTTGTTCGACATGAACTTGTACTCACCATGAGGCATATTGACAGGTGTCAGTTCAAGGTTGTCGATATGGTATCGGTTCATCAGCCATTTCAGCGAAAGGGTATTCCACACAATCTGTCCCTCGCCCTTGGCGCTGACCTCCTGAATGGCTTCGCTCATGTCCCCCACGGGAGTGGCATTCTCACCCCACCCGTATTCCAGCATTAAGTGATAGACCAGCGAACTGTCGCAGACTATCACCTGGTGGTTGCTTAGGTCGCGGAAGCGCTTGATAACCACCCCCTTGTTCTTCGGCGTCACCACGCTTTGGGTGAAGAGCGTGACAGCATTCTTCGAGTATTTGCCGAACTCGTCGTGGAATCCTACGGCTAGTCCTAGCATCAAGTCCGATTTACCTTCCTTCAGGTCACAAAAGGCTTCCGACGACGGTTTCAACCTAATTTCGTAGGGAATGTCCAGTTCCTTCATGATGAGCCGAATCAGGTCGACGTTGAAGCCGTCGGGGTCGCCGTTGTCGTTCAGAAACGAGTAGGGCCACAAGTCCCATACGTCTTCATAAATCAACGGACTGTTCACTGAGAATACCCGTGTAGAGTCTGATTGGGCAAATGCTACTACCAATGAGAGATATACAGAGAGCAGTAACATCATTGCTCTCTTACACCATGACATTTCATCGCATGTGGGTTTACGCATATCGTACATTTGTTAGAAAAACACCTAAAACGCTGCAAAGATACGAAAAAAACAGCAAACACCGTCATCTTCTATATATTTTATCTGTCTTATCGTTTCAAATTCTATTTTTATTTGAAATTTTGCACCCCAATATGAGTTCAAGTAAATGGCGATACAGGTAACATACATACGGACAAGTCGGTTGTCAATGCGCATTGTGAAGAATTTTAGTGCAAATAATCCAATTTCCTCACCTAATTAAGCCTAATTTGGGCCGTTTGTGCCATTATTGAGACACTAAAAACGGCACTTTTGGGCATAAAAACGTGGTGTGCAAAAAATGTCATTTTGCACACCACGTTGGTTCTCAATGAGTTACAAGGAAATTGCTGTCCTAATACTCATCCTCGTTGAAGAGGAAATCTTCTTTCGTCGGATAATCCGGCCAGATTTCCTCAATACTTTCGTAGACGTCACCTTCGTCTTCGATTTCCTGAAGGTTCTCAAGCACTTCCAGAGGAGCGCCAGAGCGTATTGCGTAATCTATCAATTCATCCTTGGTTGCGGGCCAGGGAGCATCTTCGAGCTTTGAAGCCAGTTCTAGTGTCCAGTACATAGTCGTTAAATTTTTGTATGTTAATACTATCTTTTTCTAAATCGCCCGCAAAAGTACACAATTATTTCTTATTTACAAGCATTTTCCCAAATAATTTCACTTTTCCCTTCGTTAAAATTTATTATTTTCGCCAAAACAAAGAGATAGTCGCTCAATCTGTTCACGTACTGCTGCATTTCGGGCCCTATCTGCGCTACTTCTGCAAGGGCGGCGATACGGCGTTCCGCACGTCTGCATACCGTTCTGCAGATATGGGCCTGGGCCGCTGTGGGCGTTCCTCCTGGCAGTATGAAACCTTGTCGCTCGGGCAATCTATGCATCAGTTGGTCTATGCGTTCTTCGAGCAACTCAATCTCGCCGTCAGCCAGATGGGCAGAGGGATAGAGCGGTGTCTGGCTCTGATCAGTAGCCAGATGGGTACACACATTGAACAGATTGTTCTGCACACGGATAATGAGATCGCGCTCTTCCCCGTCTTTCATCATGGCCACAAGCATGCCGAGATGGGCGCTCAACTCATCCACAGTACCATAGGCCTCCAGACGGATGTCGCTCTTCTTTATTCTCACGCCACCCACCAGACTGGTCTCGCCCTTATCACCTGTACGGGTATAAACTTTTGTAATCTTCATCTTTCTTTCGGTTAGAAGTTAATGATATAGTTTTGCTTATGTCGCTTTTTGTCAAACAGCACAATGCCACAGTAGTAGAGGTCGAAGGTGATGCCCGTCCTCTCGTCAGCCACCAGACTACGCCAGAAGCTACGGTCCTTACAGATACCATCCACGATGAGCACCGTATCCTCCTTCACCTTATTATATATATATAAGAGTCTGTCCTGATAGTCACCTTCCAACTTCAGCATCAACAATTCCGAAGATGCGCCGAAGACAGCCTTCCTGCAACCTGCCTGCAGATATGCCCGATAGTCATCGCTTTCGATCGTCTTTGGCTGGCGCCAATTAGCAATGCGGAAATAGAGAAGTCCCAGTTTCCGCGTCAACCATTCATCTGTCTTTCCCAGAGTATCATACGCATAGTACGGCCAGTGCTCATTGATCACATAACGCACAAGCCAGTAGTCCGTAGGCGACTGGATGCCGAAGCCCCGACAATGAAGGATACGCTTCAGCCAGACGAAGAAATACCATAACCTCTGCATTCCATTGCAAAGGTAAGGCTTTTTATCCAAAGTACAAAATTATTATTCAAAAAACTGGAGCCTTATCTAAGGTTCCAGTTCTTGAGTGTTGTTCCGAAGAGTTGTAAGTAGGTGTGGTACTGCTTATCGTTTAGCACATAATGCATGTCTTTTACATTCTTCCTGACAGCCTTGTCAATGATGGCTCCGCGCTTGTACCATTTCTCTGTGGCGGCCTTTCTCATTTCACTATTGAAGTTGTCATAGATGCCTTCTACCATCTCTATCTGGTCGAACGTCAAACCAAGAGTCTCACCCAGTCTACGCATGTCAATCTTTATCTCGTAGCTCTTGTCAGTAGATACCGACTGTACCTTTTCTGTCTTGGCGAACGTCATTGTCATCGACATCATTGCTACCACCATCAAAATCATTCTTTTCATTTTAAATCCCTTTCTTTAATTTTTATTTGTTATCCTGTTTTTTGTTATCCTGTTGTCTTTTGTTTCAACTGTCTATATGACGAGCCGAAAAAGAAAAGGTTTAAATGAAATCGAAAAATTCTGTTAACCTATCTTGAAAAAGTAGCCTTTCGGAGAACAACGAAAGAGATTTTTTCGTATATTTGCGCCATCAATCGATGTATAACAAAAAACCGACGATTATGAAAGTAGGAATTCCAAAAGAGATTAAGAACAATGAGAACCGCGTGGGTATGACCCCTGCGGGAGTAGCAGAACTTGTACGTCGCGGCCATGAGGTCAGCGTACAGCACACGGCTGGTGAGGGCAGCGGATTCGCAGATGACGAGTATGTGAAGGCCGGCGCTCGTATCCTGCCAACAATCGAGGCCGTCTATCGCGAGTGCGATATGATCGTAAAAGTGAAGGAACCCATAGAGCCTGAGTATGAACTGGTACGCCCAGGGCAACTGCTCTTCACCTATTTCCATTTCGCCTGCGAGAAAGAGCTGACAGAGGCCATGCTGAAGAGCGGAGCCGTATGTCTGGCTTATGAGACAGTGCAATTACCCAACGGCAGTCTACCTCTGCTGCAGCCCATGAGCGAGGTAGCCGGACGCATGGCCACGCTCAATGGCGCCTACTACCTCCAGAAGACGAAGGGAGGAAAAGGCAAACTTATCAGCGGTGTACCTGGTGTGAGTCCCGCAAAGGTGTTAGTACTCGGCGGAGGTGTCGTCGGCGAGGCAGCTGCGCTGATGGCCGCAGGTTTAGGTGCCGATGTCACCATAGCCGACATCTCACTACCCCGTCTACGCCAGCTCGACATCGAGACGCCCGCAAATGTGCATACGCTCTACTCCTCGGAACACAACATCAGGAAGATGCTGCCAACGGTCGACATCATCGTGGGTAGCGTCTTAGTGCCTGGCGACAAGACCCCACATCTCATCACAAAAGAGATGCTCAAGCTGATGGAGCCAGGAACGGTACTCGTAGACGTAGCCATCGATCAAGGCGGCTGTTTCGAGACCTCAAGGCCCACGACACACAGCGACCCCGTGTATATCGAAGAGGGTATCGTGCACTACTGCGTGGCAAACATTCCTGGCGCAGTCCCCAACACCTCAACGCTCGCTTTGACCAATGCTACGCTGCATTACGCCATCGCATTAGCCGACAAGGGCTGGCAACAGGCTTGCAAGGATGACGGCGCACTGGCCAAAGGTCTGAACATCGTTGAGGGCAAGGTAGTCTTCAAGGCTGTTGCCGACGTCTTCGGACTACCATGGACGCCGTTACAAATTTAGGCGATCACACAACAGGAAGCGTCACTTTGCTATAAGAAATGCTAAGACCTCGCAGGGATACGAGGTCTTAGTGCGTTTATAACGTTGTTCTGCAGAGAAATTATCCATTCGATTATTTTCTCAATTCCCAATCCACATCGAAATCATCGCCAGCATCAGAAACGGTAACATCGTAATACTTTCTCATACCATTATCGTTTTAATTTGTTCTATGATAGTTCTATCAGCAGGCAGCCAATCAACGCTATTTAGTTGCTCCTTATTAAGCCACTTTGCAGCCTCGTGCTCCTTCAGCGTCAAGCCTCCACTCTCGATACTGCACCAAAAACAATGCATGGTCAAGTGGAACTTCGGATAATCCCAATCTACAGTCTGCACCAGCCGTTCTACGGCAATCCTCGTTTCCAGCTCTTCCCAGATTTCACGCTTCAAAGCTTCCTCTGGCGATTCCCCAGGTTCCATTTTCCCCCCAGGAAATTCCCAGCCGTCCTTCATATCACCATATCCACGCTGGGTAGCGAAGATACGACCGTTATCATCGTGTATGATTGCTGCTACGACTTCTATCTGTTTCATCTTGCTTCGTCCTCCGCTGCTTTCAAATAGTTTTCTTTTTCTTCCTCCAACTTCGGATAAGGCTTACCAATGACAGCATGATCCTCCAACCATATCTTATTCAACGTATAGGCCAGCGACTTCAGCGTCTGCTCCCTGACCTTAGGCTTCAGCTCGCACTCCCAAACCGTAATGCAATGCCAGCCCATCTCCGCCAATCGCTTTTGTTCCTCGATATCTCGCTCCTTGTTCCTGCGAATCTTCGCCACCCAGAACTCCCTATTCGTCTTCGGTATCTTGCAGCACTCCGAACTCTCAATTATGCATTGTGCATTATGAATTATGCATTGAATATTGTGCCCGTGCCAAAAGCATCCGTTAATAAAAATGCACGTCCTGTATTTCCTCAGCACCAAGTCCGGATGCCCAGGCAATTTCGGAGAATTCAGCCTATATCGGAATCCCCTACTCCACAGCCCACGACGCACAATCATCTCTGGCTTCGTATCCTTCCCACGAATCGCAGCCATATTCTTATGCCGTTGTTCTGCAGAGAGTTTATCCATGAACCTTTACCATTTGATGCGACAAATTTAGCGAATAAATCTCAAATGGCCAAGATAATGGACAACTTTTTGGCCTTTTTCCCCGATTTGTCCAAAGATGTAAATAGTAATCGAAAAGTATACCACTATAATAATCGAAAAGTATACCATATACATTTTACACAATACTGTTTGAGGTGCCATTTGGCACCTCAAAAATTCATCTTAATAGTAGTTGAACTGAAAATCATAATCGATGTTACTCCTAATCTTTCCAGCCTTTTGCAGTATCTGATACAACAATCAGATGTTAAATCAGCAAAAGTTACTGACATCCGACATAAAATCATGGTATATTTCTGTAATTCAATGAAATACAATTTTACATACTGACATAGAACCGACATAAAACCGACATACTACCGACATAATACTGACATACTACTGACATAAAACCAGCATTTAGCAGGTCTTTGATTGTCACGATGCAGATAAATAGTCAGCCCTAGGGGGAGCAGATTTGCGAATAAGGAATAGCAATCTTGAGGATAGGGTTAACAAATAAATTCTCTAGAGAATTGG
>JAEEGH010014406.1_pt1 | contig 17353 bp, 18 predicted proteins | sample 9134181 | NCBI WGS metagenome assembly JAEEGH01 (sample SAMN16246544, study PRJNA631951) | gut metagenome | biome: gut microbiome; feature: rumen; material: DP-attached | host: Bos | place: Iran: Karaj | collected 2018-10
GTTTACTGCAGGCGAGCGATAGCCGCTATTAATAATTATCGGAGTCTCTTTGTATCTACTCCCCTCGCCCTTCGGAGAGGGGCCGGGGGTGAGGCTGCTTTTCTCTCTCAGGTGCTCTAACCACCCGCATACGCGCTTTAAATTCTCGATATGTACGTGCGAAGGGATGTTTCCGTCCTGCGTTTTCGCACTTGTTTTGCACATTTCGCCGAGTGTGAAATGCTCGGACAGGCGTGCAGTCTTATTAATTGTTACTTCTGTCATAGTTCTTATAAGTTTAATGTGAAAACCCTGATGCCGCGCTGCCGCAGTGCCGCAGTGCCGCGGCTTCAGGGGTTAGTGGTTACAACATGATGGTGCCCGTTTTGTGGAACAAAGCCTTTTGGCCACCTTTGTCCTCACTCACCTTCTCTATCAGATGGTCGCGATATAGGCGCGTCACCTTCTTGCGAGCGGAGGCTGAGCTACCCAGATTGAAGCAGCGAGCCACATCCTCGATAGTGAACTCATCAGGCAGACGGTCAAAACACTCAAGGGTCTTTTGCCTGCGCTGCACGTTGACTGAGGCATCCTTCAGCTTATTGTCGAAGTAGTTCTCAGCCATGGCACCAAAGTAGTGGCGCTGACAAGTATACTGGATGTTCACGATGAGTTCGGCAAGTTTCCAATCCACATCATCCGTCTCAAACTCACCACACCAGTACTGGCCGTCCTGCTTCATCTGATCCCAGTGGCGCATCACGATGAATGGTGCAGCGAAGTTCAATCCATGATAGGCGCAGCGCTTCAGTAGCATCTCGTCAGCTTTCGAGTCGTTCTCAGCGGCATCAGCCATCCTTCGTGCCGTCCAGTCGTACAACTCATCTACGATTTTCTGCACTGAGAGTTCGCCCTTCATCTTATCCAGCTTCTCAGCCCACTCCTTCAGACGGTTGTCGCTGTCGTAGTCAACGGTCGTTTCGCGACTCATCATCTCAAAATTGGTGGCAGGCAGAGGGATGACGGTTAATCGAGTTGCCAAACCGCTTCCAAAGTTCTGCTCATTAACCTTCTTTTTCAGCGCGATGGGCGTACCAGTATAAACGTAGTTCCAATACACGTTGAAGTCCTGCAGAATCGAGTCCATATTGCTGTACGCCTGACCATCCTCTTCGTTATGGAAGGCTTTCAGCTCCAGCGACATCTTGTCAATCCATGAACCACCCTTCTGAACGGTTACCGTATTGTCCAGCTCCGTGTCGAACGTCAGCATGTGCAGGTGCATCTCCTCGCCATCCACCATCTCTACGGCATTCACCATATCCTGAATAAATTGCGCGTTACTGGTTCGTGCAGGATGCACCCTGACCACTACCTTAGGCTTCTTGGGTTTCTCTTTGTTGGCACCTTTCGTCCGCATCTGCTCACGATAAGCATTGATAGCATCGCGCCCTACCTTGTCTGCTGCGATGATTGGCGCAGCCAGAAGTTTGAACAAACGGGTTGCAAAGCTCTTTCCGCTTGCAGGGTCACCAATGATCAGTGCTGAACTGTTCAGTCGTCGCAATTCCTCAGGGCGATGATAGAAACGGTAGGTGCAGCGTGTCATCAGTGTCATCTCGAATGCGCCAGCCACTATCAGCGCAGCAGGATACTGGTTGCGTTTCAAACCCTTGCAGATGTCCTTCAGCACAGGGAAGTCGTCGAACAGCGCCTCAATCTCAGCGCCCCATTCCCAGAGCCAGCGGCTCATATCGTCATCCTTCAACGTCACTGTCGTCTTCTGCGTTTGCGCTTTCGTGATTTCCACATACGAGCGACCCGTTGCCTCCTGAATCGCGGCGAGCATCGCCTTTGAAGGTAGAGAAGCGGCATATTTTCGTTCCTTCTGAGCCATACAACTGGCTGCACTCTCCACCGTCTGAGCCACGTTTTCGTCTCGCTCTTTGATAATTTCCTGCACCCACGGCTGCGACTCCACAATCCGTTGCACAAGGGCTTTATCCCCATCGAGCATAAGCAGCAGGTCTGTGGCCAGTTTGAGTGACTCCGTATGACGGTTGGAGTCTGCTGCGCAGGGCAGTTTGTCTGCATAGCGAGCATCAATAATACACTGTACATCATACCCTCGCCATTTTAACGGTACTGACTCAGCGTCCACCTGGCCGACATCCCCAGCCCCTTGTTTAACAACCTTGCTGGCCACAACATCAGTCGCAGCAGCACGACTATTACCAGCACGATACTCAGCATCGTATTTCTTACCAAATTCTTTGTTTTCATAAGTAAATAGTTCTTTGTCAATGAATAGTATGTCAGATTCTTTGCAAATGTAACTCATCCTCGATGAGTCCTTTCCACTTTCATCGATGGTCACATTACCAAGCTCACTCGCCATAGCGTGTTGATTATCTATGAGGTTACCCTTCGCTACATCAGCCTTAAACACGACTTTCAAGCCCTTACCTGAAGGAGTCACATAGACCAGCAGAATACCAGTCCTTTTAGTCCTGTCGTCCGTTGCCAAATGCCAACTCTCAAACACCTCGCGCGGATTCTCCACGTGGTCGATATCCATCACCACCAATCCTGTCAGCCTCGTAGCAGATTGTTTTCGCCAGGCACCAATCTTACCAGCCTTAGACGTGGTTTCATCGAATGTCGCCTGAAAGATAAAGGCAGGCAGCTTGCGTTTCAGGGAAGCCTCGCCAGTCTCACGATACTTGTCAATGTTCTCGTTCCATTGCTTCGCCCTGACGAGCGCATAAAACTGCGCTTCGTCAACGGGCAAAGTAGGATTGCTAAAATTCTTCTGATAGCAAAACATATACTAAAAGTTTTTGTGTTAGACAAAGTCAATCAATTCACGGTCGATCAGGGCGTTTTTCGCATCGCGGGTATGATCCTGCAGCAACCCCATCACCTGGGCGGTGCCCACTTCCTTGGGGAAACTACCAAACACCTTGATACGTGCCACCGACTCCTTCACCCAGCCCCAGGGCAATTTCTTGATGAGTTTGTCCTTCGGATGCTTTGGCTTCTTTCGAACCCACGCGTTAAAGATAATCTTACCTGTCCATACATCACGATGCAGTGAACCTTCCACGTACTTTCCTTCCACGAGGCTTACGAGAACCTCTTCTTCTATCTCAATATACTTTTTCATAACTTGTCGAATTAATGAGTGAAGGTTGTGTCAGAATTTGGCCATTTTCACTACGTAGACTTCCTCCACCACGCTTCGACTCGGTTATTACTTTCTATTTAATACTGGGGGCAGTCCCCAGTGGTTACTTACAACTTTTAGTTATCTCTTTCAACATCTCCTCGGCTTCTTCTGTGAATGTAGGAGTCAATATATCGAACATCGCCATAGCGTCAAAACCTTTTGCCTTGGCAAAGACCTTCAGATATGCTACCATCTGCGACAGAGCATAGGTCTTTACGAATATTCCATAATAATCGAACCCATAACCCATCATCTGCTTCGCCAGTTCCACACCCAGGCTCTCGCCTTCGTTGTACAGCATTGCCAACTGTTCAAATGGCAGCTTCACGCCATTAGCAGGGCTCTCGCCATGGTTATAAACCAACTTGTTTAATCCGTTACTCATTTTAATCTTTTTCTTTTTCATAACTTTTAATGTTTTAATGAATTAATACTATTTGCGTTCCTTTCAGGCGAACCACTGCTCCTGTTTGTAATCCAGCGATCTTCAGTCCATCGGACATTTCCCACTGGCGACATTTGAATTTCTGTTCAACGATCAGCCCCACCTTCGAGCAGATCCTAGTGCCGTCGTTTTGGACTTCCCTGTGCTGACACGAAGCACAGCATTCTTTGATCTCAATGTGATACCGATTCTTCATTTTCCATCTTACTGAATTTTTAATTGTTAATAACTTGCCAAGTCCCGAAGGTACTCAACGTAACTTTTTCTCATTTCGGCTACGGAGAGGCGATCGCACGCTTCCATATACCCTTCATCCAATAGTTCATCTTCCTCTAATCTTCGCTCATAAGCAAACATCAAATAGTCCAACGAACAAACTTCAATTCTTTCTCTTTTCATATCCAATTTCTTTCTTGTTTTCTGATTTCATCGGCAAAGGTAGAAAGACTTTTTGGGGCGTGAAATAGCCGTAAAACAGTTGTTTAAGATCTTGTTTAAGAATTCAGTTACTTGTTTAAGATCTTGTTTATGATTCCTCTTTTTGCTGTTCCAAAAGCACTTAAAAACTGCCTTACCACGTTCTTTCTTCGTAAAATCTCACTGGGATTATCCATATCCGTAAACGTCCAATCAGGGAAGTGATTAAACGTCTTAGAATAAGCAAGCGACAAGGTAATCCGTGAAGGGAGTTTCTCTATACCTATTTCATATAGATAATCAAGGAAAGCCTGGGGCGACCTGAAACGCTCATAATCATCAATCAGCCCCTCATTGATAGCCATCATAACCCACGTATAATCATAGCCGAAACGAAATACATGGTTATTCCTTAATGTCTGGATGGCATACACCATGCACTGGTCACGATCGTTCATAACGTCCGTTATGCCACTTTCGCACACCACTTCCACCTGAGGGCACAGACTAACCATACCCATAAACTTCTCATACGCTGAGTCATCAATCTTTAAAATAACTTGTTTCATCTGTTTGCACGTTGCGAAACAGAATAGGCCTACCTGTCTCAGGTTTGTAATAATGTTAATTGTTGCATTCCAGGAATGCGGCGTAAAAGTATAACAAAATTATTGATGAAACAACAAAAATAAAAGGTATTATCGATAATGGCTGATAATACCTCTTAATGGATCTTTTTGGCACATTTTGGCGGTTGCCTAAAAGACAAAAATATTATTGAAACGATTTGAATGTCTCTTTCATCTTCTTATATTGGGAATCGTTGTCATAACTGGTGCTGTTTGGGTTGGTCCAATCATTGTATGACCGCTCTTTGATCAGTCCATTCAGCTCTGGGAATTCCTTCATCACCGCCTTATAGGGGATGTGGTCGGTCAACTTGTGGTCAAAGAGGAATCTAAAGGGGCGGGCTATTCCCTTGGGGGTCTTTTGGTCCTTCAGTGCCTCATGCAGGAACCAAACGATGGCCTCTTTATTATCCGCCAGGATATACGTCAGGATATCATCCGACTTCTTACTGATCCGGGGCTGTTTGCTCTCTTCCTTCATGACTTTTAGAATCCGACGCATCATCAGCGCTTCCTCGTAGCCGATCATGATCAGATCGGCAGGATTGACCTTCTCCATCTCTTTCAGATACGACATTTCGTAGTCAAGGAGCCACATCACATTCTCTGTCTGCTCCCAAGGTTCCAACATTATCTGCACGCCCTGGCCTTTCAGCACCCAGTTGAAGGCACTCTCCACCATTCTTGCCAAGGTGTCAGGGTTACGAAGAGATTGGGAGCACTTTTCAACGACTAGATAAGGCTCATGATAAAGAACTGAATGAAGCACGATTCGCACGAATGCGAAATCCATACCCTTCTTAAATTGACCCACCATCAGGAACGCATTGCCATTCAACGAGCTACCGATGTAACGACGTACGTATTCCTCCCCACTGTCCTTAGGATGTCTGAACCTAAACTCTTTCTCCATATCCATATCCGCCTGCATCGCTTTTTCAAACAACTCCAACTGGTCAGAATTGGGATGGTCATCAAAAATTGAAAGTTGCGTACTCACGAGTCGCATCTTATAAAGTTTCAAATTGCGGAAACACTGGCTAATGAGAGCACTGATTTCCTGTTCTCGGGACAACAAGTCCCCACTGAAAATCTTCTTTTTCATGTTATCTATTTTCTTTAGGTTTGAAAATTTTGATGGCAAGCCATCGAAGTTAAAAATTTAGCGTGCAAAATTACATCAAAAGTGTAAGAATTACAAATAAAAAAAACAAAAACTTTGGTAGTTACAAAAATAACCTTTACCTTTGCACCGCAATTAGAAAAACTAGCATTAAATCCATGATACTATGGACGGACAGTTAGCAAATTTATGAGGAGGAATAGTGAGGTGTCAATATGTCACCTTATAAAGAAGAAATTGGTTTTTAGTTATTCATATGATTGTTGGCAGAAGGGGGCTCGCAGTGATGCGCGCCCCCTTCTATTTTCAGCATGCAATAAAGTGATCTTTGTTTCTAGCCGCGCTCATTACGTGGTAAACATCTTCGTGGTTCGCCTCACACACTTCGATACATTCTTTCATTAAGCGATTAGCAATTTCTGCATCCTCTTTTGTAAACATTGGTTCATTTGCATATTTGACAAGATAGTCTTCGAAGGGCTTTTCTTTGGTGACATATAATTGGAGATCTTTCAAATAATCAGCAAACTGTTTCACCTCATCCATGGTCGTTATATGCTGAAGGCTGAAATGGTCGCAATCGAATTTTCTTCCTCCGAATAACGCAATGATGAGAAAACATTGTACCGCACATATTTCTATATGATTACATTCGCAAACCTCTTTTGCCTCATGATATAGACGACAACCACATTCTACTTCCTCCTTTGATAAAGGTGGGGTTATTTTGTCAATACCCATGTTAAATCCAAAATCTTCAGGTGAACTTACCATAGCATGCAAATCCATTAACTCATACTTTAAGAGCTGTTTCACCTCGTCCATGTTGGTGATATGCTCCAGATGGAATGCCTCGCAATTAAACAAATTACGAGCCTTTGTTACTTCTTTCTTCATATTTCTATTTAGATAATAATAATGTTATATTTAGCTTTTTTGCTGTTTATTTTAAATTTCGAGGTGCAAAATTACAGCTTTTATGCCTTTCTACAAAGATTTTTCGCCACTATTTTTTCAGCCTGTTTCGCCCAAACGCCCAAACCATTTGAAGCCCAAACAGATACAACGATTATTTTCTTGCAAAAAAAATCCAAGGTGTGTCCCCTGTGTTGAAACCCCTCCAAACTCTTCTGCTAAAAAAGCCAAATTTCCATCATCTGCCCCACATGATCACTGATGGCTTTGTCCCATGCCAAGAGTTCATAACGCTGAACCTCGATATTCATATCTCCTGAGATAATCGTAGGAGGGTTCTTTAAATATGGCTCATACTCTTGCAGAGCCTCCATCAGAATCTGTGGTCTTTACTATTCATATAAGTTGGATTTTTTACAGATTGTTTTTATTTTATTTCGTTGTATAGCGCCAGTCCTTTCACTGTCAGCAGATATTTCTGTCGTGGATGGCGAGGGGAATCCGGATAGAGCAAACGGACGTATCCGTCTTTAATTGCAGGATTGAGATAAAGATTCAAAACGTTCTTTCTGTCTTTCAGATTGAGGCCTTCCATTATTTCTTTCACAGACAATTCATGTCCGCCAATAACCTGAACCAGACTAATAATGTTTGGATTATCAGTATTTAACTTGTCCTGTACTTGTGGGGTACTTGTGGGGTACTTGTGGGGTGCCGGGGCGCTTTCAGGCATTTTCCAATCCTCAGGTGCATCAATCATCATATACCTATTCTTTAAGGTATTGTTTTCACCCAATAACAGATTACGGAAGAATCTCACAAGGAATATTGGTTCGTAGTTGATACCCTTTTTCAAGTTCCGGTAGTTAGCACGTACCAATGCATTGCGGAAATACCAAGAGTGGCGCTCAAACAGGTCATTGTTCACGCTGAATCCCTGCGAGCGCAAATACTTAATGGTAAAGATAGCAGTGGTTCGAGTGTTACCCTCTCCAAAAGGATGAATCTGCCACAATCCTGCCACGAACTTAGCCAGATGCTCTACCATCTGATCCTTATTCAATGCTGTATAGTTAAACTGTCGCTCTTGTTCCAGATCGTACTCTACAGCCATACGCAGATCCTGCCAGCGTCCGTAGAGCACAGACTCACCTCGCAGCACCCACTCTTTCTTCGAGATATCATAATCGCGGAAACGACCAGCATGCTTAAACACACCTTCAAAGATGGCACGATGAATAGCAGCCAGTCCTGCTACGCTATAGGTAAAGGCATCCGTCTGTAAAAGTTTCGAGATATTACTCGATACACGGTCTGCCTCTTCTCTACCTTCATCATCTTTATCGGGAGCAGTCTTCTTGATGTAGTACTGCTTCACGAGTTCGCGTGCCTCGTCGATGGTGATTTCACCCTCAATATTCCTGCGTGCTGTCTCTTGCAGATATTCAGATGTCTTCAGCCCATCCACAGCCTGCAAGCCAATAGCCACGCGCCATGCATCAGCACGTTCACGCTTCTGAGGTTCACCCTGGCGGATATACTCGTCGAAATTGATATATAGTTCTTTATCACTCATATTACACAAACATTTTATCCAAGCACGCTGCTTTAATCTGCTTTAGCTTCTCCAGTCGTGCCTCCTGCAAGGAGATTTGCTTATCGAGACTACGGAAATATGATGCAATTTTTAGCTGCTCGCTAATATCTTTGGGAATCATGATATAGCCTGTTAATGCTATCTCATCGCTAATATTCATTGTATTCTTGGCTCCTTTATTAACCAATGGGCGTAAGTAATCATTCAATCTCCAATCTGGATCAAAATAATAATGAATGTAATCTGCTGCAGTTCCTTCTTTGGCCATATAGACAGCATAAAGAACTGAAACAATTCCTGTTTTACCAGTATTCTGCTTAACAATACCAAACGGCTTTGACTTTAAGGGAGATTTAGTATATACTATCTCTCCTGTTTTCAGAATGCCATAATTACTAACAGACTTTCCAGCATAACTTCTTCCTAACAATTCTATCTGATTCATTACTCCAAAATCATCAGAGACAGAGAGAACATCTTCTTTCCCAAATTTATTATCAAAGTTCCTCTCTGTAGAGATATCTAAGCAATCGCTTAATCTCTTTACCTCCCACTCTCCTTTAAATCCTTTAAATCTTACACGAGGAATGGTTTCTCCAGCCTGAGGGAACATTGAAACAAGACAAGCCTGCTTCATCTGCTTCAGCGACGCAATCTTCTTCGTCACCCCCAGAATCATCGAATCCAATGACTTGAAATAATCAACAATCGCTTTCTGTTCTTTTTTATCTGATGGAATTAAAAATGAGAAATCACTTAATTCTTTTGTATTCATTCCTGGCTGTCCTGAACGTTGAGAAATGAGTTTGATATATTTCTCATATCTCTTTGTAAGCGAATTCATGAATACAAAATGTGGATTTACTTCGTTTTTGATTTTTGTTCGAATAAGAAAGCCTGCAAAAATGACCTTACCATCATTCTTATCGTAAATATAGCTTTTCCCAACACTTGCTCCTGTCCTCGCAAAGGTAATATCCCCTTCTTCCAATAAATATGAATCAAGGTTGATATTTCCAGACTGAGGACTTGTAAGACCAGTTTGATTAAACAGATGGGAAGAGTCATCTATGTCTGTAATTCGGAGGTATTTATTATTACCATCATACGGCATGGCTGCTGCATTTATCCCATAATCAAACGAGTTAGAAACATTTCCTATTGTTGTTTCTTTCCACTCCCCTTTGAATCCTTTTAATCTTATCTCTGGTTTTGCCATAGCTTAGTCCTCCTTTGTTTTTTGCATCAGTCGCTTCGTGGCCTGCATTTCTTTTCTCAGCAGTTCCATGCGCTCCTTCAGCTGTTCCTGCGTAGGCAGCATGTCCTTGATGCGGATGTTATTATAGGTGGCCACGCCCATTGGTGTCTGAATGCCTTTAAACGACCATTGCACATCTGCTTTGTTCATATCAGAGCAAATCAAGAGGCCAATTGTTGGATTGTCATCTGGCTGCTTTACCAGTTCATCAACGGCATTTACATAGAAATTCAACTTGCCTGCATATTCTGGCTCAAAAGGTTTTGCTTTGAGTTCACAAACTATATAGCACTTCAAACGAACATGGTAAAACAGCAAATCTATTTTTCTGGATCGCCCACCCACAATGATTTCTTTCTGCTTCCCCATAAAAGCAAATCCATTTCCCATTTCGAGCAGTAGGTTTGTGATATTCTCAGTAAGAGCATCCTCTAACTCTTTTTCCTCATAGATTTCATGATCAACAGTGGCGAAGCCAAAATCATAATTTTCTTTCAACACCTCCTGTACTAACTTGCTTTGCAGATCTGGCAAATGTTCAGGAAAGTTATTTGTTATCTTTCCCTGAGTTTCATAGAGTCTGGCTTTGAAACAATTGATGAGGGCTGGCCTGCTCAATCCTTTCTCTATAACCTGATGAACATAAAAGATGGCTTCCTCTACGCTTTCACTTCTAGTTATAATCTCAATATGCTGTCCCCAAGGGACAAGGGCAAATGGCAATGGAAAATCTCCAACGGGTCGTTGGATAATTTCTCGCACGCCCCGTGCGAGTTTTGTATCATCCTGATCCTCACGGGTTTGCAATTCTCGCACGCCCCGTGCAAGTTTTTCAGGTTCTGAAGAGTAGAAAAGGAACCACTGCTTCATACGCCATAGATTGGATGCTGAAAAACCTTCTACATGAGGAAATTCTTTCTGCAAGTCGAGGCTTACTTGCTCCACAACGCCTGCGCCCCAGCGCTCTTCTGCTTTCTTCTGCACCAAGTCGCGCCCCATCTGCCAGTTCCAGAGCAGTTTCTCTGCATTCACCTTCACTGCAGCCTTTACCTGTGCAGAACGATAGCGATGTTTTACCTCCGCTATCCACTCCGAGTAGTCAGCATCAAGGTGTATATCGTGCGAGCTCACCATCATGGGCTGCTGCATGTCTGTTTCGTCTTTCTTTGCCATCTGCTTAATTCTTAAAAGAGTTCATCAATGCATTCAAGCCCTCAATAGATGAATCGTCACCCTCCAACTGCGTAATCAGTCCTGAGAGTTCGTCCTGAGCCTCTACGAGCTGAGTGTTCAGGTCGTGATAGCTGACAGCATACTTCTGAGCCAAGGCTTTTACTTTATCAATAATGAAGTCTGCCTTATATACATCAGCGAGGATTTTATCCATCACTGGTGTTATCCACTTCCGTCCCAAGTATATCTCAATATAAAAATCAGACAGGTTCTGAATTTCTACAATGGTTTTCTCTTCAAGCGCCTTGCGTTCTGCCTTCAGAGCCTTGTCAAGCTTCGACTTCTCATCCCATAGGGCAACGAGTTTCTTCAGCTTTTCTTTGGTCTCAGGTTCAATATCATCGCCTTTGGCCTTAGCGTCCTTCTTGATTTTTGAGGTATCCAGATTCTCTTTCTCATTCAGATACTCCTGGCTTTCATCCTCAGTGAAGTTGTCGCGAATTTCTTCTACCTCGCTGGCAATTGCTTCAATACGATTATCTTTCTTGCGAATCGACCACAACTCTCCACGGAACATTTCGTCCTGTACCATTTCGAAAGGAATCACACGCCCCTTCATGCCATCTTCCACCTCAATCTCTTCATCGCCTTTCTTCACAAGCTTCATGGCTGGTTCCACAGTGCGGACAGCATCAATACCTTCTGTCTGAATCACCTCGATATCGTTGATGATAATAGGCCACTGATCGCTGAACATCTGATAGATGTCGTATGGATCAACGATAGGCACATGCTCCATTCGACGGAAGATTTCAGCAGCAATCTTGTCGTGAGCCTCCATCTCCTTGACCTCCATCATGTGATAAACCAATATATCGCCCATCCATTGTGCAAAATCCTGAAAAGCCTCAAAATATTGATTCCAGAAAGTAATTAAATCACTACTATCTTTCGCTATTCGCTCCAAATCCTCGTCTGTCAACAAGGAATAAGGCTTACCCACAATAGGTTTGAAGATCCGTTTCTTAAACTCTGGCAATACGTCCCAATACTTCTGCAGTTGATCGATCTCGCTATTAGGAATACCACCAAACATTGTGGCATAGATATCATACTGCTCAGGGGTCTCAGAAGAATCCACATAACGAGGGATATTCAGGTTATAACCATTTTCACGAATCATATCGCGCGATACCCTGCGCGAGAAACCAGGAATCTCTTCACGACTGCGCCATGTGTCAGCCACCCGCTTAATGTCAGAGGCACGGAGCTTATTCTGCTTGCCATCCTTCACGAAGCCCTTAGAGGCATCGATGATCAGTACATCATCGCGATCGCGACGCTGTTTTAATACCATGATCAGTGTAGGGATACCTGTACCAAAGAAGATGTTGGCTGGCAGTCCAATGATGGCGTCGATCTGGTTTTTCTCAATCAGTCGCTGGCGAATCTGACCCTCTGCGCCATCATCAGGCGAACCACGGAAGAGCACACCATGAGGTAATACGATCGTCATAATACCATCTGGTTTCAGGTGATGCAGTTCGTGCAGCAGGAAAGCGTAGTCAGCCTTACTCTTTGGAGCCACACCATAATCCTTGAAGCGCGCATCGAGCTCTGCATCCTCTGGTTCCCAATGCTGGGAATATGGTGGATTGGATACTACTGCATCCACATAGAGGGGCATGCCAGCCTGTGGACCCGTCTTCTGTATAGGCCAGTCTTCATCCAGTGAGTCAGCACAGCGCGTATCGATATTGCTGGGGCTGATGCCTCGCATCACGAGGTTCATTCGCGTCAGGTTGTAGGTATTCTCCTTCAACTCCTGGGCATAATACTTCACGTGGTTTTTATCCTGAATATGGCGTCCAACGCTCTTACCAATCGTAAGCAGCAACGAACCTGAACCACTTGTAGGGTCATAAATCTCTATCTTATCCTTAGCCTTATGGTGTTCAGCCACAATCTCCGACATCAGGATGGCCACTTCGTGAGGCGTATAGAACTCGCCAGCCTTCTTACCAGCATTGGCAGCAAAGTTTCCTATCAGATACTCATACACATAGCCCAGCACATCGTAATCCTGCTTGCTGTCTGTAGGAATATCCTTTATCAGTTTGATCAGTCCTTTCAGCGCTTTGGTCTGGGCTGCAGGGCTCTCACCCAACTTGCTCAATCCAGCCTGAAGCGTAATAAAGATATTCTCATACACACGCTTGAATCTGTCGCTAATCAGTCCGTCGAAACGATTCAGCGCCGTGCTTAAATCTGATACGCTGAATGTCACGTCAGGTTTCAGCCATGTGGAAAAGAGGTTCTTATATTCGATGAAGTAGCCGATATGATCCTTACAGTCATTAATCAGCTGCTCCATATTGGGGTCAGAATAATCCTCTACGAGGTATGGCATATAATCATCCGTCCAACCATGTTCATTCTTCAGATAGTTCACCTCGTTGTCAGAGAGGAACTTATAGAAGATCAGGCCGAGGATATAATCCTTATACTCGTTGGCATCAATCTTTGAGCGCATCTTGTTAGCCGATGCCCAGATTTTATTTGCAAGTTGTTGCTTGTTCATAATTGTTTTTATGTGTTCGTCTTAATGATTGATGCAAAGGTACTACAAATAATCGAATTACCCAAAAATAATTTTATTTTTGTCCTTATTCAGCGCAATCTTTTTTGCAAAAGAGATATCTACACCATCATAAATGGCAGAAACATCCACACCCTTAGCCATTAGGGTGTCAATGAGCACACTATCATGCAGGCCACGAATTGACGTCCAGGAACGACTGCCAACCTGTCTGTTGAATTCCTCAACCAACGATTCAACACTACGCTTTGCCATGCTCTCCTTGAGCTCATCAAAATACTCAGCAGTTACCATACTCAAAAGAATTAAAGATTAATACTGCTGCAAAGTTACGAGCTAAGTATGCAGGTTTTCTGCATCGTAGAGAAAAAATTTAAAGCACTGCAAATATTTATAATTAATAGGGGCGTCGCAACGGACACCCCTTGAATTTTCTTATATGTCGGAATCATTCTAAGATGACGATAATAGCTGCAACAGCCATCGTCATAATACATATTGCAGACATAAGAGTTACCATACATCCAGAACTAGAAGGTTGTAGCGATTTGCTTTCCTGATGATTATCGTTCGTACTTGAACTATTTTGATTATACTCACAAGAACGAAGATTGCCTTTATCATCAAACGTTAATATGTATTCGCGATAACGATACTTTGTTAACTTATCAAGACCTTCATCAACATTACTATCAAATTTTAATTCATTATGACAGATGCATTTGCAATCATCATAATTTATACCTTCTTCATTTTCTGTCCCCTCGTACTTTGCAACCAACAACATTTTAAAATTATACGAATCGTCAGCATTTGCAAACTCTGGTAAGAACTGATTATTCATACCAGCAGGAAGATTGTAAAAGGCTTTAGCTTGAATGTTAATTTCCCTAATAACATCATCATTGGAACCATGATACCTCTCTGCATGTGATTCCATTTTTTGAAATAGCCAAGAGCCACTGTCTTTTAGTTCGTGAGCTTCTCTGTTGTAGCCATCAGCGATTTCATAACCGACAAGATAGCCACCTTCAAAAATAAAGTTGTATTTAAATTTGCTGCTATAGAGAATCTTATCGTCTGGAGAATATGGAAGACCTAATGCCTCTGCCACAAATTGAATTGAAAAATTATGTTCAGCAATAGCTTCATCCAAGTCACTTTCCATCGTATAAAGACTATAATCAAAAGAGAAATTAAAATCTTGCATATAACGGCGTACTTCTGCGTCTGTTAATGTAGTTCGCCCAGGATTAGTGATTACACAAATAATATCTTCTGTCATTACCTTAAGGCATACACATAGAATGCCATCACTATTTGTGTCATAGTCATAAGGCTGATTGAAATTGGTATAACTATAGAACTGATTGTGTTCATAGCCCATTGCCTTGGCACAATCATTGATTGAAGCATTGTCATTTACGCCTTGCTTCACAACCCATTGGTCACCTTGTTTATAAAATACACTCATAACTTTATAATTTTAGTAAAACATATAATCAATTTAGAAGAACATATCACAATCAAAATCGTCGTGGAAATCGTCACAACAATCACAGTAATGATCGTAGCCATCATCGTAACGACTGTTCCAACCACCAGAGTTAAAGCTACTAGAACTGCTAGAACTGTTGCCACCCAGCAAATCCCTGACACCCTTCATCACAATAGCACCTGCAATTAAATCGAAAAGTCCCATACGCAAACAAATTAAAAGTTTAACATCTTTATCTGTTGCAAAGTTACGAGCTAAGTATGCAGGTTTTCTGCACAGTTCTGAAAAATCAAGCGGATGTTAAATCCCAAATGGTTACCAATCCTATCAAATCACCATTTTTATCACCAGTGGTAGTGAAGAAAATCACCTCTAGTTTTCTACCTTCATCAAAGGCATCAGAGAACATTCTGCGCACAGCATCGGCAGAGACATTGCCTCGTGCAAAGTCATAGATTCCCCTGTCAGAATACTCAGCGACGTACTTGGATATATTGTAAAAATGAACATCGTCCTGGATCATACTGGTATCGCCAGAGCCTACAAGGTTGAAAATAGTGGTATCGCTAAAGACTCCCCAGACCTTCTTGCCGTTCATGATAGGTACATGAGTAAAGGTCCTTTCGCGCATTACTTTTATGGTCTGCATGACCTTATCGCTCATTTCGCGCTTGTATATATCCTTATATGGTACATAGAATTGCGAAACACTATCTGTAAGGCTACTACAAAAAGCCTCAAATTTCGTCTTAAACTCGTCTGTCAACAGAATAAGTGGCTTATCTATGCCATTAGGATTATGGGCAAAAATGTTTCGGACGTGCCTGAAATACGAGGCATCGATCTTTATCTGCTTATTGTGATGGCTATCCTCGATTCCCTTTACGCCATCCTTGCCATAAACACCTACAGCCCAGGCCTCGAGTTCTTTATATCGCTCTAAAAATTCTTCTGTACTATACATATTATTATTGCTTATTCTCGTAATTACAATTCATAGCGCTGATGCGCTGGGCTACCTCTTTGCGGAGGTTCTCTGGGGCGATGACTTCGACATCTGCACCAAAGGAGAGTATCAAGGCAATCAACTCCTTGTTGATTTTTACATTGATGGATATTCTTGTGTGGTTCCTATCCTCCCCTATGACACGCTGAGACAGGTGCAGGGGTTTGGTTTTGATGTAGTTGAAGCGATTGTTGCTCACACGCAGGATGACATCTACTGGCTCAAAACGCTCTGGAACCGTGACACCTATCACATCATCAAAATACTCACTGAAATCTACCTCGGATTCCACATAAGGCATATTAATCTCTTCAAAACTCTCGATACGATCTAAAGCGTAGTGGCCCAAAGTGTCGTAACCCACAGCTTGGGCTATCAGATACCAGCGATCATTGAATTGTTTCAGGTGATATGGATAGACGCGAACCTCATAAGCGTCTTTGCCAAAGGGGGCATAAGTGAGCTTCAGCACCTTCTTATTAAGAATGGCCTGCAGCAGATCGCCAAAGAGAGAGATGTTTTTGAGGTCTGGATTAGACTGGAAGGACACCACTGAGGAGGAGTCGCTGCCAAACAGTCCACTCTCTATCTGCATCAGCAACGTACGAGCCCAGTCCAAAAGAGGCTCACCCCCATAATTTTCGAGCACATTGACAGCAGCCTGAATCTTATTGCGATCGCTGTCGTTCATGCGGAATTGGGGCAAGGTGAAATTGGTGTCGTAATACCTGTAGATACGCTTGCGTCCGTTTTTCAGATTCTCATCAAGGCGAATGTTATAAGGTGGCATCTGGAGATTGGCAATGTCATTCTGGACAGTCCTCTTGGAAACACCATCTTCCATGTCGAACTCCTTAAGCATAGCCTTATTGCACGCATCGACCAGATCATCGATGGTGTATTCTCTGTATAGGTCTCGGAAGCATTTGTTCAAGACCTCATACCTTAATTGTACTTGCTTATCTACAGGCATAGGTAGTTTTGTTATTGATCATTTGCAAAAGTAAGAAATAAATTGGAAATAAAGAAAGAAAAGTGCGAAAAAAGTTTGTGGAAATCAAAATTATGTCGTACCTTTGCAACCTCGGTAATAATTTAATAAGTTAGTTAGAGAAGTGGGATGGGATCTGCAGTGATGCACATCCCATTTTGCATAAAGAAAACAATATTTATCCAAATTCTTCTATTTATTCCGTTTATACCAAATCTTAAAAACAGGATCTTCCAGATAAACCGTGTTCTTGTCGAAATCAATCATTTCTTTGTCTTGCAGTGATGCCTTGATACGTGAGATGTTCGACTTGCTACCAAGATTGTAAGACTCCAAAATGGCTTTGCTGCCAAAGTCTGAAGTGACGCCATCGCATAACGCACGAATAAAGTTCAACTGATAACTTGTCAATCCCTTCAACTGCTCTTCAAAGAGGGCGGAGCACTGGGCCAGTAAGGCATCGACACCACGGCAGAAATCTTCTTCTGTAGTCG
>JAEEGH010014407.1_pt1 | contig 17353 bp, 15 predicted proteins | sample 9134181 | NCBI WGS metagenome assembly JAEEGH01 (sample SAMN16246544, study PRJNA631951) | gut metagenome | biome: gut microbiome; feature: rumen; material: DP-attached | host: Bos | place: Iran: Karaj | collected 2018-10
GTAACGGTAGACAGCAAGAGCGTAAAAGATGAAGAGACGGGTATCACGACGACGACGTACACGGTGAACGCGACGGCAGAAGGTGAAGTGAAGGAAGGCGACACCAAGATCGTAAGCGGTGACACGGTGTACAATATTACCGGCGATACCAACTACACATCCAATAACTATGTAACAAACAATACAGACCTGACCGGTGCAATCAGTGATTTGGACAATGCAATAGCGCAAGGCTGGGTTGCCCAGGTTGAGGGCAAGGAGCTCAAGACAGTCCGTTATGATAAAGATGATCCTACAGCGAATGTTTTAAACTTCAAAGCTGGCGACAACATTGAGGTAACCGGTTCCGGCAGTGATGTTACCATTGCTACCGCTGCAGACGTTAAGTTTGAAAACGTAGAGGTTACCAATGAATTCAAGGCGGGTGACACTATCATTAATGAAGGTGGCATTACCACAAACAATGTCACCACAAACGAATTCAAAGCCGGTGATACCATTATTAACGAAGGTGGTATTACTACCAACGAATTTAAAGCCGGAGATACTATCATCAACGAAGGTGGCATCACTACCAACAACATCACGACCGAAAATATTGATGCCAGTAAGATTGAGACCAAGAACATTAATGTAACTGAAAATATTACATATAAAGGCGACCACATAGTTACAGATGTAACATATGAAGGCGATACGAATACGCTGGTCGTGAACAAGGGTGATGAAGTAATTAATTATGTTCTGAAAGATACCACCTACGAAGGAGATAACAAGACGATTCAGATTTCTGAAAACAATGTAATCTCTGTTATCGAAGGTAATGTCGCAGAGGGTGATACAGGCGTTGTAACCGGCGATACAGTTTACAATGAAACTCGGGTGAAGAAAGATGGTAATTTCATCAGAAAGGATTATACCGCTGCTGAAAATATTACCGCTTTGGATGACCAAATTGCGAGAAACTCTCGTGATATTGTAAATCTGGACAGGCGTATGGAAAAAGGTGTTGCCGGAGCGGCAGCTTTGGCGGCCCTGCATCCGATGGACTTCAACCCGGACGACAAATTGCAGTTCGCTGCCGGCGTAGGCAATTACGGGAGTGAAACGGCAGCTGCTATCGGAGCCTTCTACCGCCCGAATGAAAGAGTTATGTTCAGTGTCGGCGGGACCTTTGGCGATAGCAGGAACGTGGTTAATGCAGGCGTTACCTTCGGTTTGGATGGCGGCCGGAAGCAGATCAGCCAGAGCCGTACCGCCATGGCGAAGGAAATCATCGAACTGCGCAGCCTGGTAACCCAGATGGCAGCCCGGATGGACCGCATGGACGCAGCCGCAGGTATTGAAACGGCCATGTTCCCGGATGTGCCGGAGAACCATTGGGCTTACGAGTATGTAGAAGACCTGCAGAGACGCGGCGCGCTGAAGGGTTACCCGGACGGCTTGTTCAAGGGCGATCGTTCTATGACCCGTTATGAATTCGCGGCTATGCTGGATCGTCTGGTTCGCAGCGGCGTAACGTTGGATTCCAAGATTGCCAAGGAATTCGAACCTGAACTGGGACGTATCTATGTAGAACGTATCTCCGGTCAGGACAATGACCGCAATAAGGTTGAACGCGTACGGGTTAACAACGCTGATAAAGCGACAAGGGACCTTTATGGCAACAAGATTGTTCCCAAGGTTCCCGGCAAAGCGGCAGCCAAATAAGAAACTTCACAGCAACTTTCAAAACCCGGGCGCAATGCCCGGGTTTTATTTATGTAGTTTTTACTTGTTCATTTTCTATAAAAAGGGTATAATATTACGGTAATCTGTAGTTTTATAAGGTGAAACTGTATTTGCCGGAGAATTATAGACAGATACAAGGAGAAGGAATGATGAAATTTAAGTTTTCCAAAATGCACGGCTGCGGAAACGATTATGTGTACGTAGACTGCACGCAACAGGAAATGTCCAATCCTGAGGCGGTGGCAAAATATGTAAGCCGGTATCATTATGGTATCGGAAGCGACGGGCTGATTCTGATCTGTCCTTCTGAAACAGCCGATTTTAAAATGCGCATGTTCAATGCGGACGGTTCGGAAGGCAAAATGTGCGGGAACGGAATCCGCTGTGTGGCGAAGTACGTGTACGACCATGGCCTGACAGACAAAAACCCGGTTTCCATTGAAACCCTGGCCGGCATCAAGGAAATTGAACTGACGGTCAAAGACGGTAAAGTAACGGAAGCCCGGGTGGACATGGGAAAACCTGAAACCCGGCCCCGCATGATCCCCATGATTACCGACCATTACATCTTTGTGGACCAGTCCCTGGTCCTCAGGGAAACATCTATCGTGGGTACGGACAACAAGACCTACAAAGAAAAATTCTTCTTTAACGGTACAGCGGTTTCCATGGGCAACCCGCATTTTATCGTGTTTGTCCCGGATGTAGATGCGCTGGACCTGGAAGACCTGGGACCGCAGTTCGAACACCATAAACTGTTCCCGGAAGGGGTAAACACTGAATTTGCCCAGATAATCGATGAGAACACCGTGAAATTCAGGGTCTGGGAACGTGGCAGCGGTGAGACCCTTGCCTGCGGAACGGGCGCCTGCGCTGTAACCTATGCCTGCATAAAGCTGAAGAAGGCCGGCGCTATGAACAAGCCGTTGAACGTACTGGCAAAGGGCGGTCTTCTGAAGGTTACTTACTGCAGTGAAAACGATCACATTTATCTGCAGGGACCTGCAGTGGAAGTGTTTACGGGAGAAATAGAGATTCCGGATTGTGAACTGTGAGTTTTCCAAAATGTCGCAACTTTGTCACAAAAGCCTTGGATAAAAGGTGTATAATCTGGTTATGAATAAGGTACTGTTATGAAGTGTTTTATGTAAGCGCCTTATTGAATAAAAAAATGATTTGGTTTTTAATTATTCAGGAGGGAAAAAGATGAAAAAGAAATTTGTTATGTTTTTAATGACGGTTATGCTGAGCTTTTCCGCGGTATGCTTTGCCAGCTATGGCACAGATTTGGATGCGGAGGCAAAGGCAGTAGATCAGTTCTTTGCTGGTACTGATTATAAAAAAGCAGCGGCGGTTATGGACGCGGATCTGGCTAAGAATCTTACGGCAGATAAGTATAAAGAAATGTTTGCGGCGATGGAGAAAGATCTGGGGAAACTGGTGCAGAAAGATCTGCGCGTTTATCAGGTGTTCGAGGACGGACATATTCTCCGTTATGCGGCTAAATTCGAAAAAGCATCTCAAATGGAAATCGACGCCGTATTTAAAAACGTTGGCGGAAAGCTGCTCATGATGGATTTCCGTGTTCTCGACCCGAATGCCCAGGCTCCGGCAGATAACAAAGCAGAAAAGAAATAACATAGCGATTAACCGGACAGGGCATCCTGTCCGGTTTTTTTAGGAAACACTGACAGGATGAGCTGCATAGCTGTCACCGGCAGGCGTGCAGACGAATGAAGCAGTGGTTATGTAATGAAGGAGGCACCGGCGTCCCATGTATGTATCAAAGATCAGAATGCAGAATTTTCGCTGTTATACGGATTTCACCATGCACTTCAGTCCCGGAGTGACAGTGATCGTCGCGGAAAACGGAAAAGGCAAGACAGCGATTTTAGATGGCCTGGCCATCAACATGGCGCCATATCTGGCAGCGTTCCCGGGAATCAAAGGGCGCAGTTTCCAGCCCAATGATGTCCGTATGGTGATGGATGCTCCGTCTGATAAGGAAGAACTGCAGATCCGGCGGATGAAATACCTGCTTCCCGTTGTATTGGAAACGGAAGTGAAGGCAGACGACGGGAAAGCATATTCCTGGAAACGGGAATTAAAAACCGTAAAAGGGAAGACTTCTTCCGTTTCAGCCAAATTTGTTTCTGATTACGGGAAAAGGATAGCGGACGCCCTGAACCAGCCGGGAGACCAGGATATCATCCTTCCGGTAATAGGGTATTACGGAACCAGCCGCATGTGGAACGACAGCTCCCTGCTGAAACGCAAGAACGTGGATCTGTCCCGCAGCAGCGGTTATACGGAATGCCTGGAACCCAGCGGCTCTTATAACACGTTTGCCCAATGGTTCCGTTATGCCACGGAGAGCGCGCTGGAATATGACCGCATTATTGCGGAAAAGAACTTAAAAGTGAAAAATCCCTACCGGGAGCTTTTAAATGCTATTAAAAAGGCGATCGTAACCTGTATCAGCAGTATGGGCTGGACGGATCTGAAATACAGTTTTGCGGCCCAGAATCTGCTGATTTGTCACCCCAAAATGGGGGAACTGCCTCTGGAAGCCATGAGCGACGGGGCCCGCAGTGTGATCAGCATGGCAGCGGATATTGCCTACCGTATGGCACGTCTCAATCCGGATATGGGGGAAGATGTCACCTTGAAAACGTCCGGCGTGATTCTGATTGACGAGGTGGATATGCATCTGCATCCCTCCTGGCAGCAGACGGTCGTCAACGACATGGTCAGGGCCTTCCCGAAAGTACAGTTTATTATGACGACCCACAGTCCCCAGGTACTGACCAGTGTGCCGGCGGAAAGCATCCGGATCCTGCACTGGGATGACGATATGGTGGATATTGAAGAGCCGTCATTCTCCCTTGGCGCGGAAAGCAGTCAGCTGCTGCGGGATATCCAGCATGTGGAAACCCGTCCGGGATCTCTGCCGATTGTAAAGACGCTCCAGCGCTATCTGCAGCTGGTCAGCGAGGACAAGTGGGACAGCGAAGAGGCGCTGGCATTGCGCAAGACACTGGATGAATGGTCCCAGGGACGGGAGCCTGCCCTCCTGCGGGCGGATATGGATATCCGTGTGCGCAATTACCGCAGGAAGAAATAAGATTTGTAATTTCAGGGAAAGGGAGGCGTAACGTATGAAACGGGTACAAAAAAGTCCGGAAGAACCGGGATTACTGACTCGCTACAGGCAACGTTATCCTCGCGATACCTGGGACAAATTCCATCACCGGAGCAGGGACGGTTACCGGCAGGTCAAGCGGCAGATACTTCAAGATCAGCACGGGCTGTGCGCGTATTGTGAGATCAATATCAAGCTGACTGCCGAAGAAGACAGGGTAGACGATTTCCGCGTGGAACATTTCCATCCCAAAGTGGGAACGGAAAACGAGGAACGCAATTACCATCTGGAGTGGAAGAATATGCTGGGCGTCTGCCACGGAGGCAGCCAGCCCCGGGTAGCGGAAGCGGGGTACCGTTTTTCCAAAGCCAAGGAGGACCGGAGCTGCGATGTGCCCAAGGGCGGGAAATCCATTAATGCGGAAATCCTGAATCCGCTGCAGATACCTGCGAAGGAAATGCTGTTTTGCTTTGATTCTTTTTCCGGAGCCATGTCTGTAGACGAAGAGCGTTGTCCGGAGATGCTGCGTAAAAAGGCCTGCAATACGATTGTTGAACTGAACCTGAACGCGCCCCGTCTGAAACGGCTGCGCAAGGCAGTGATCGAAGTAATGCAGGAACAGGTGACGGAACTGACGGGGCAGGGCGTTCCTATTGATGAGGCAATGGACCAGCTGGCCCGGGAGTTACTGATACCGAATTCAGATAATAATTATCTTGCTTTTTTTACTACCATGCGCTGGTTCCTGGGTGAAGCGGCGGAAAATCTGCTGCGGGAGCGGGAGTATATAATTTGATTAAAAGCTGAAACAAAAAGCTGTAACAAAAGCGGGCGGGCTGCTATTTTGTTGCAGCTTTTTAACTGTATACGAATTAACCGTGTGAATATGAATTCACCGCGTTTCCTGAATTTTTGCAGGATTTTTTCGGTTTTGGTAGAATATGTTATTTTAGCGGTAAGAAAGGTCAGGAGTAAGCGATAAATGCAGCAGAATGGCTGATAAACATTTAATGCTCTGTTTTTTCAGCTGACAGGAGAACAGTGGAACGAGGGATCACAGTGATTAATACAAAGGCATTCAAAGCATATGATATACGCGGTATTTACCCGGACGAAGTCAACGAAGAACTGGCCTACCGGGTGGGGAAGGTGTTTTGTGCTTTATTCGGGGCGGAAACGGTGGTTGTGGGCTGTGACATCCGCCTGACCGGCCCGAAACTGCTTCAGGCCCTGTGTGACGGGCTGCAGGATGGCGGCGCCAATGTGATCGATATCGGTCAGTGCGGCACGGAAATGATATATTTTGCCACCGCATACCTCAATGCGGACGGCGGCGTCATGGTCACGGCCAGCCATAATCCGGCGGAGTATAACGGGTTGAAGCTGGTACGGCGGGACGCGAGACCGGTGGGTGTGGATTCCGGCCTGAAAGAGATCGAAGAGATGGTAAGAGGGGATGAATTCCCTCATCATCTCATGGCCGGCAAAGCCAGAGGCTTCATGACCCGGCAGAATGTTCTGAAGCCCTATGTGGAGCATATTCTGAAATACATTGACAGATCGAAGCTGAAACCGGTTAAAATTGTAGTGAATCCCGGTAACGGTGGGGCCGGCGCAGTGCTGGAAGAACTGGAAAACTATCTGCCGTTCCGTTTCATAAAGATAAACTACGAGCCGGACGGAACGTTCCCCAACGGTGTGCCAAACCCCATGCTGGAAGAAAACCGTCAATACACGATTGACGCGGTGCTGCAGCATCATGCGGACTTCGGCATTGCCTGGGACGGCGACTTTGACCGTTGTTTCTTTTGCGATGAAAAAGGAAAGTTCGTGGAAGGTTATTATCTGGTAGGCCTGTTGGCGGAAAACTTCCTGCATAAGTATCCGGGCTGCAAAATCATGTACGATGCGCGATTGACCTGGAATACGGAAGCAATCGTGAAAAGCCACGGGGGCATACCGGTGCCGAGCAAGAGCGGGCATGCTTTTATGAAGCAGTGCATGCGGGAAAACGGTGTGATTTACGGCGGGGAAATGTCCAGTCATCACTATTTCCGGGATTTTACGTACTGCGACAGCGGCATGATTACGGCGCTGATAGTTTCCGAAATGTTGTGTACCTGCGGCAAAACGCTTTCGGAACTGATCGGGGGAATGGAAGAGACGTTCCCCTGCAGCGGGGAAATCAACCGGAAAGTTACGGACAGCAAGGCCGTGCTGGCAAGACTAAAGAAGAAATATAAAGACGGCAAAGCGGATACATTGGATGGACTGAGCATCGAATATCCGGATTGGCGCTTTAACCTGCGGGCGTCCAATACGGAACCGGTGATCCGGCTGAATGTGGAAACCAGAGGGGATAAACGATTATTACAAAACAAAGTGCAGGAATTATTAGAAGAAATTGGCGGTGAACCGGCATGAGCGCACGTTTTAAAACTATTACAAGAGCAGTAATTCCGGCGGCGGGGTTAGGCACCCGTTTTCTGCCGGCGACCAAGGCGACACCTAAGGAGATGCTTCCCATCGTAGACAAACCTACGATTCAGTACATTGTGGAGGAAGCGCTGGCCAGCGGTATTGAAGATATCCTGATTATAACCGGACGCAGCAAACGGGCCATTGAAGACCATTTCGACCGGAGCATCGAACTGGAGTTGAACCTTGCGGAAAAAGGTAAGAATGAATGGTTGGAAATGGTGCGGAGCATTTCTGATATCCGTATCCATTATATCCGGCAGAAGGAACCCCGGGGGCTGGGGCATGCGATTTTATGCGCCAAACAGTTTATCGGAAACGAGCCTTTTGCGGTACTGTTAGGTGACGATGTGGTTTATAACGATAAAAAGCCTGCCTTGCGGCAGCTCATCGACGTGTATGAAAAAACAGGGGCTTCCGTATTAGGTGTGCAGGAAGTACCTCATGAAAAGGTTTCTTCATACGGCATTGTGGCGGCAAGGGGAACCAGCGACCCCCGGACTTTTGCGGTAGCGGACATGGTAGAGAAGCCATCTGCAGAAGAGGCTCCATCCAACATGGCGGTACTGGGACGCTACGTGATTACGCCCGAGATTTTTGAACTTCTGGAACATACCGACCCAGGCGCGGGCGGGGAAATCCAGCTTACGGACGGTCTGCGTTCCCTGCTGAAGATACAGCCCGTCTATGCTTATAATTTTGAGGGCCGCCGTTATGATGTGGGAGATAAACTGGGGTTTCTGGAAGCGACGATTGAATATGCACTGCGCCGTCCGGAACTCCATGACGGATTTTTGAACTATTTGGAAGGTATTGTTAACGGAAAGAAATGAGGTTTCTGACATGAATATTTTAGTTACAGGCGGAGCCGGTTACATCGGTTCCCACACCGTTCGGGCGCTGGCGGCGTCTAAAGATTTTACTCCGGTGGTATATGACAACCTTTCTACCGGCCATGAAGCTTCTGTGCCGGACAACGTGCAGCTGATCACCGGGGACATTCACGACGTGTATTTTCTGAAACATATATTGGCAGAACATGAAATTGACGGAGTCATTCATTTCGCGGCATCGTCCCTGGTTGGCGAATCCATGAAGGACCCGGCAAAGTATTATTTTAACAACGTCGAGGGTACGCTCCACCTGCTGATTGCCATGCATGAAACGGGCGTGGATCATATCGTTTTCTCTTCCACCGCGGCTGTATACGGTGAACCGGAGAAAACGCCGATTGAGGAAGATTTCCCGACCGTTCCCACCAATGTGTACGGCAGGACTAAGCTGATGATCGAAAACATGATGAAGGATTTTACCATGGCATACGGCATGGACTACGTGGCGTTGCGGTATTTCAATGCGGCCGGCGCCATACAGGACGGTTCTATCGGGGAAGACCATAATCCGGAAACCCATCTGATCCCGCTGATTTTAAAGACAGCCCAGGGGGTACGGGACCACATTTCGATTTTTGGCACCGATTATCCTACGCCGGACGGCACTTGCCTGCGGGACTACATTCATGTACTGGACCTGGCGGACGCCCATGTGCTGGCCATGCAGTATCTGGTGGACGGCGGAGAAAGCACCGTGTTCAATCTGGGTAGCGAAGCCGGTTTCAGCGTACGGGAGATTATTGAAAAAGCCAAAAAGATTACGGGAATTGATTTTAAGGTTGAGGAAGAAGCCAGGCGGGCAGGGGATCCGGCGGTGCTGATTGCTTCCAGCGCCAAATGTAAAAAGGTACTGGGATGGAAACCGCAGCACAGTAATACGGAAGAAATCATCAAGACTGCCTGGAACTGGCATAAAGAACATCCTTACGGATTTGGGATTTAAAGAAACTTTTTACGTTGAATTACAGTCATTACGTTAAAACATAATGGGAAACATCTATGCAATTAACAGTCGATAAACTGGAAAAGTCTTTTGGCGTCCATGAAATATTCAAAGATGTCAGTTTTATGATCGCCAAAGGCGAGAAGATCGGCCTGGTCGGCGTTAACGGCAGCGGCAAGTCCACGCTGGTGAAATGTCTTTTGCAGCCGGAATACGCGGACCGGGGCACGGTCAGTTTTGAACCGGGCATTAACGTTGGCTATGTGGAGCAGGGCTTTGGCAGTATCGGCAACGAATCCGTCTGGGATTTTATGCTGAAAGCCAATCCTGAAATCCTGTCTTTGCGGCGGAAACTGGCAGAACTGGAGCAGGCTTCCGCGTCCGGTGACCGGGAGGTTCTGGACAGCTACGGCCGCGCCACCCAGCGCTATGAATTCCTGGACGGTTACAATTATGAAGCAAAATTAAAAATGGTTTTATTCGGGCTTGCATTTCCTGAATCGATGTGGGGGATGCAGGCAGCTTCTCTTTCCGGTGGACAGAAGACAAGGCTTCTGCTGGCTGCGGCGCTGGTTTCCTCACCGGATTTTTTGTTGTTGGACGAACCCACGAACCATCTGGACATCCGCATGATGGAGTGGCTGGAAGGGTACCTGCGTGATTTTAAAGGCGGCGTACTGGTAGTCAGCCATGACCGGGCCTTTCTGGACCATGTCGCTACCCGAATCCTGGAAATGGAAGGGGGACGGCTGCGTTCCTTTACGGGCAATTATTCGAAGTATCTGGCTCAGAAGGATATCCTGACGCGAACGGAAAAAGCTGCCTACGAGGCCCAGCAGGATTATATTGCGGAACAGGAAGCCTATATACGCCGTTTCAAAGCCGGGATCAAGAGCAAGATGGCGCGAGGGCGGCAGTCGCGGCTGGACAGGCTGGAACGCCTGGAGGCTCCTGTGGAAAATGAAACTTTTTCCCTCTGCCTGCCCAAAGCGCCGGAATCCGCGGAACGAGTGCTGATCCTGGAACATTTAAACGCCGGTTATGGTGACAATGTGCTGGTGCGGGATGCGGACCTGATTCTGCGCCGGGGCGAAAAGACGGGACTGATCGGGCCCAACGGCTGCGGCAAGACGACACTGCTGCGCACGCTTTTGGGTGAAGTGCCGGCTCTGGGCGGCGAAGCGAAGATCGGCAACCGGGTCAGGATCGGCTATTTCTCCCAGAGTTATGAACGGCTGAATCCGAATCAGACTTTACTGGACAATTTCCTGACAGAGTATGGCATGACAGAGGAACAGACACGCTCCCTGCTGGGGGGCATGCTGTTCCACGGCGACGATGTGTTCAAGGAAATCGGCACCCTGTCAGGCGGACAGAAAGCGAGGCTGGTTTTACTGAAGCTGGTGCTGGACGGCGCAAATCTGTTAATATTGGACGAGCCGACCAACCATCTGGACATCCTGGCGAAAGAAACGGTGGAAGCGGCGCTGGAAGTCTTTGACGGAACCGTGCTGGTGGTCAGTCATGACCGCTACCTAATCAATGAAGTATGTGACCGGATCTGGGAGATCGAGAACCATACAATCCAAGATTATAAAGGGAATTATGGATTTTATCTGGAAGAAAAAGCAAAGAACAGTAAGATAAAAGAAGCTGTATCCGTTTCCGGCGGTGGGAAGACGCAGAAGGCAGAAGAAAAGAACACATCGGAGAAACGGGAAGACGCTGCCGCAGCGGTTGAGCAACAGGCAGGAACAACCATTGTGGCGACGGAAGAGGCCGGGGATGCTGCTGTAATTGTCCGTGATACAGGTAAGCCCTGGGACGGAAAAGTCAAGAAAAAGGAAAGTAAAAAAGCGCGCAGGCACAGCCCTGCCCAGTTGGAAGAACTGATTGCCAAAGTGGAACTGCGGCTGCGGGAACAGGAAGCCATGTTAGGTTGGCTGGACAAGCAGATTTCCATTCCGGAGAATCATCTGGATCTGGAAAAGAGTAAAGCCATGGCCGCCGAGCGGGAAGAATATGTAAAAACCATAGACGAACTGGTACAGAAATGGGAAGAACTGTTGGAAGAACAGGATATGCTGGAGCAGGAAGAGTAGTAACATGGAAATGACACACGAGCAATATATGGAACTGGCCCTGAAGGAAGCAGAAAAAGCGGCAGGGCAGGGAGAGGTCCCCATCGGGGCGGTGATTGTAAAAGACGGTCAGGTAATAGCCAAAGCCCATAATATGCGGGAGCAATGGCTGGATGCGACAGCCCATGCGGAAGTCATAGCCATACGGGAAGCCTGCGAAAAGATGGGGAACTGGCGGCTGTCCGGCTGCACCCTCTATGTTACGGTGGAACCCTGTCCCATGTGCGCCGGCGCCATTTATAACAGCCGCGTGGACACAGTGATTTTTGGCTGCAGGGACAACCGGGCGGGAGCGGTTGAATCGTTGTTCAACGTGCTGTCCCATCCGTTGCTGAACCATCAGCCCCAGGTCATCGGCGGGATCCTGGAAGACAAATGCGCCGCCGTGGTGAAGAAGTTTTTTGCTTCCTGCAGGGCAGAAGAAAAATAAAGTGCGTGCAAGATTTGTATTATTGTGATAAAATATATAGCGAGCGTTTTCGGAGCGGTATCGAAGTGGTCATAACGAGGCGGACTCGAAATCCGTTAGCCGTCCGCGGCACGTGGGTTCGAATCCCACCCGCTCCGCCAGATATTCCGCGTCTCTCGCCCGGGAGACGCTTTTTTAATATGCGCAAATGGGAGGGGCTCTTATGAAAACGGCAACACAAAAACGGAAAGATTTACGTGCAATGCTTTCAGCCGGCAACATACTCTGCGTACCGGGGGTGGGCGATGCGCTGACGGCTAAAATTGCCCAGATGGCGGGGATCCGATGCCTGGCCATGGGAGGATACAGTGTGACAGCTGTTCATCTGGCCCAACCGGACGTAGGGCTTCTGTCCATGTCGGAAATGGCAACAGCCTTAAAAGAAATCTGTGACGCCACGGATATCCCCGTCATTGCGGACGGTGACAACGGTTATGGCAACGCGCTAAATGTGATCCGCACGGAATCTGAATTTGAAAAAGCAGGAGCTGCCTGCATCTTTTTTGAAGATCAGGTCTGGCCGAAACGCTGCGGACACATGGACGGGAAACAGGTGATCACGGCGGACGAGCATGTGCAGAAGATCCGCGCCGCAGTGGAGGCCCGGGTAGATAAAGAGACTATGATTATGGCGCGTACGGACAGCCGGGCGGTGTATGGCATTGAGGATGCTATTGAACGCTGCAAACGGTATGCGGACGCCGGGGCGGAAATGCTGTTTGCCGACGGCCTCTGCACCAGGGAAGAAATCGAACGGTTTGCGAAAGAACTGAAAGGCTCAGGCGCGTATCTGGACGCCAACATGATCGAAGGCGGCAAAACGCCGATCATCCCGGCCAAAGAACTGGAGCAGATGGGCTATTCCGTTGTGTTCTGGGCTTGCAGCGCGGTGTATACGGTTTCAAAAGCGCTGTACGATTTGTTCAGCGGCCTGCAGCAAAATGGCACGACCGAAGCGACAGCTGCCAATATGGTAGAGTTTGGCCGTTTCAATCACTTTGTAGGTCTGGACCATTACAAAGAACTGGAACGGAGATATAAAGTTGACAGAGACGACTGAAAACAGAACCTGCAGAAGGCAAAGGCAACTTTGACCGGCTGCAGGTTTTTTCATTCGAAAATGTTTTGCGATATAAAAACTTTTTCATGTTAGCTTCATGGAATCATTCTGCCATGTAAAAAACATATTTTTATTTTACTATGCAGGCGGAAAAACAGAAATAATGCTAAATGTTTTTAAAATATGATATAATAAGTACAGTTCATAATAAGTTCAGTTCATTTGACAGAAAGGAGGACGCTGATGAAAAAGTTATTTGCGTTGATTCTTTCGTTCTGCCTGTTCTGCGGCATCGCCTTTGCCGAGGGAGAAACCTCTGCTGATAATACGAATACAGGTGAAAACAAGCAGGGTTCACTGAATCTGGGTTCTTTGCCGGAAAGGAAGACCATGAGTTCCCTGGAGGATGTACTGACGCCCCAGGATGCTGACCGAATCCAGAAAGCGGTTTCCGATGCATTGGTGAGCTTTGCGGAAAAGGATGCGGCTCTGTCCGTGGAAGCCTGGTCAGAAAAGGTTCTGCAGGAAAAAATGGAGAACGCTTCCAAGAGCCGTGTGACGGAAATTTCCCTGGAAATCCAGGACGCTATCCGGGAAACGGAAGAACAGAACCGTTCGCTGGCTGAGGCCGTGAAAAACGGTGAAAGCAAGAAGAACTGGATGGACGGACAGTTAAAGAAATATATTACCAAAGCAGTTGAACTGACCGGCGACGCGCCGAAAGTGACCAGTAACGGCCGCAACAACGGTTTTACCATTGCGGGCAAAAACTGGAAAGGCCAGGCGCTGAGCGACAGGGAAGCCCGCCTCATGCGTGACGATTTGGAACAGGACCGGGACAGCGGCATTAAAACCGCTGTGGCGGTGGGACTGGTGCTGGCTGCGGACAGCGGCCGGGTATCCATCATGAACCAGGCGGCGCCCCGGCAGCTCACCATGATCGCCATCAATGCGGTGGAAGAAGCCAAGACGGTTTTAAAAGTGAAAAAGGGTATTATTACCGGCAAGGAAGGCGTGGACAAGCTGACGGATACGGCCATGACCTCCCTGATCGGCATGCTGGCCGGTTTTGACTACAAACAGATCGGTTTCCTGGCCGGAACGGCTGCAGGAACCGCGGCAGGCGGCGCGCTGGAAGGCGCCACCGGTGGCATCAGCCTGGGGTCTATCACCATCAACGGCGCTTTGCTGGGGGCCTATTTCGGTGAGAAGATCGGAAGCCGCATCGGCGAATCCATCAATGCCACCATGGACGAAAAACTGAAAGTCCGGATCATTACGGAATTTGAAAGCTTCCTGGGCGGAACGGTGGCTACCGTGCTGAACATCCATGATGTACAGAAAGCCCTGGACAGCATGGAAAAAGAAAGCGATATTAAACTGACGGAAGAAGCGGCCAAAGCCGTGACCCGGGCAAAAGACGGAGCTGTTTCCTTCGGGACCAGTGTCGGTGAGACCGTGAAAGACTGGGGCAGCAATGCCGGGAGCGCAATGAAGTCCTGGGGCAGCAGCGCCAAAAACACTGTGAAAGGATGGGGCAGCAGCGCCGGCAGCACGATCAAATCCTGGGGCAGCAGCATTTCGGACTTTTTTGGCAATGCCGGACAAAGTATCGGCAGAGGCTGGAACGGTCTGAAGGATAAAGTGAAAGGGGCGGTAAGCGCCTTGCCAGGCGTACTGTCTTTAGGATAAGTTGAATAGGAAACAGTTAAGCAGCTTGCCGTATGGCAGGCTGCTTTTATGTAATCGGAATGCAAGTGTTTCACAATACTTTGCTCAATCCTTGCATACCCCGGCATAATTTGAAAGGACAGAAACATGGCAACAGAGTTATTTCCGGTTAAAATCATCGGCCACATCCGAACCGATTTTACCAGCAAATTTGGGGTGCCGCGGCAGAGCGGCATCGTGGACGCGCTGGAAGCCCGTATTGAGTTTGAGAAGGAATTTGCCCAGCCGGAAGCGTTTCGCGGTCTGGAAGGTTTTTCCCATTTATGGATCATCTGGCAGTTCTCTGAAGCGGTGCGGACCAACTGGTCTGCGACAGTACGGCCGCCCCGGCTGGGAGGCAATAAACGGGTGGGTGTGTTCGCGACACGTTCTCCCTTCCGCCCCAACGCCATCGGTCTTTCTTCTGTAAAAATCAAAAAGATTGAACCGGACACGCCGAAAGGCCCGGTGATTTATGTAACAGGTGCGGATCTGATGGACGGCACGCCGATTCTTGATATCAAACCCTATCTGGCCTTTGCGGATTCCCACCCGGATGCGGTGGATGGTTTTGCAGGCCAGGTAGTTTACCAAAAGGTTCAGGTGGTTTTTCCAAAAGAATTACTGGCGATGATTCCGGTAGAAAAAAGAGAAGCACTGCTGGGCGTGCTGGAAGAAAACCCGGTCCCGCATTATCAGAATGATCCGGAAAGGGTATACGGTTTCGGTTTCGCAGGCAAGGAAATCAAATTCAGAATACAGGACGGCATATTGACAGTGGTGCGCGTGGAATAACAGAATGTGTGTACAAACGCCGGAATATTTGATATAATATTATGGTAATTTTGCAGGATAGCAACAGTGATGATTCAGGGAAACACAACGTAAGGAAACACGGGTTAAATGAGTTTGTGCTCCCCTGGCAGTTCCGGAGGCTTTTATGATTGCGATTCGTGACCGGGTCCGGTTTGGAGAAACGGACCTGATGGCAGTGGTTTACCACGCCAATTACCTTCCCTGGATGGAGATGGGGAGGGTGGCCTGGCTGCGTGCCTGCGGCGTGGACCTGAACCGGATGATGGACGACGGCATCGTGTTTCCCATCCGGGAGCTCAATGTGAAATATAAGCATTCTTCCCGCTTTGACGACGAATACGAAGTGCAGACGACCATGCTGGAATTTAACCGGGCCAAGATGGTTTTTGCGTATAAAGTGATTGATGCGAACAACGGCACGGTTTTTGTGGAAGGCACGACCACCAACGTCTTTACAGACAAAAAGGGGAAAATAGTCCGCCTTCCGGCAGAATGGTTTGACAGGATCAACGCGCTCTATCTGAAGGAAAAAGCCGGGGAAATCTGATAATAAACAATTAATGCAAGAGGTGTGTGTATTCATGGAATATGAAATTATACCGGTGCCGACACGTATCCTGACTTCCCGGGATGATATCGTGGAAGCGGTGAAGGAATACGGCAAAGGCAAGTACGGACCGGACGACGTAATCTGCGCGGCGGAAAGCGTGGTGGCGATTACCCAGGGGATGGCCATGCGCTGTGAGGAATTCAAACCGGGCTTTCTGGCCAAGACCCTGTGCCATTTCTTTCCATCTTACGGGAGCATCAGCGGCTGGTACTGCATGCAGGCGCTCATCGATACGGAAAGCAACGCAAAGGTGCTGTGGGCCTTTATTGTGGGCGCGGTAACCAAGCTACTGGGGAAAAAAGGCGTGTTCTACCAGATGGCAGGGTATCAGGCACGGCTTATCGACGACGTGACGGGAACCATGCCGCCGTATGACAAGCATATCGTGTACGGTCCGAAGGAACCTTTCAAAGTCGTGAAGGAAATGAAAGAGGCCTGCGGCGTCTGCGGCGCGGTCATCGCCGACGTGAACGATCTGAAGCGGGCGGCCATCATCGGCTGGACTGATGGGGTGGATCCGGACAAGGTATCCAAAATCCTGATCGACAACCCCTTTGGCAACGCCAGCCAGAAAACGCCGATCTGTATCATCAAAAATTACCGCAGGGCGTAAGGGGGACAGAACATGATAGTATTAGGCATTATTCTGGTACTGATTGTACTGGTGATCCTGTTTACGCTGCAGCTGATTTCCAAGCATGCCGCGGCCGATAAACTGCTGGTGTTTTATAAAGAAAAACGCACGCAGGCGGAGCTGGTTTCCAAATCCGAAGATAAAATCGAGTTCAGCGTAGATGTGCCGTATGATAACAAAAGCCGCGATGAAGGAATCTTCCTGGATGCCTTTGTGCGCATCTACCTGCCGGATGAGCAGTACAACGGTGCGCTGATGCGGGGCAGGGTGAACCACCCGGCCGCGCCCCGTACCGACGATTACTTTGAGGCGCGCCTGGTGCCTCCGGGAGAGAAGGGGCACCTGACAGTGACCTTTGAGGTGACGCCGCGCAACGGCAAAAAGACTGCCGAAGAAGCGCTGCTGGGGATACCGGATGTGGAATTCGCTCTGTACGTGGAGCGCCGGGGGCGGATGGAACTGTTCCATAACAAAGAGAACATCTTATTGACGAGAGAAGAATTAGAAAAACTTCTGAAATAACGCACATGCAGGAGGAACGCATGGGAACACTGGTGATTGCCACTTCCAATCTGGGGAAGCTGGATGAATTTAAAGAAATGTTTAAAGAACTGCCTGTTGAGCTGAAATGTCTGGCTGATTATCCGCCGCTGCCGCCGCCTAACGAAAATGGCAGGACTTTTGCGGCGAATGCCAAAATCAAGGCAGCTTACTATGCGAAGAATT
>JAEEGH010014408.1_pt1 | contig 17353 bp, 14 predicted proteins | sample 9134181 | NCBI WGS metagenome assembly JAEEGH01 (sample SAMN16246544, study PRJNA631951) | gut metagenome | biome: gut microbiome; feature: rumen; material: DP-attached | host: Bos | place: Iran: Karaj | collected 2018-10
AAGACCAACATGGATTTCCTTAAACCGGAAGTCAGAAACTATTTCTTTAATGAATATCCAAATATTTATACTAAGGTCATTGACCTTCCTCCGGCCAAGTACAATGTTGGGGTAAGAGTCAAGAACAGTCTTATATCAAGTGGATGTATCATTAATGGAACGGTTGAAGATTCTCTTATCTTCAAAGAATCTTTCATCGGCAATAACTGTTATATTAAGAACTCTATCATCTTGAACGATGTTTATATTGGCGATAATACTCATATTGAGAACTGTATCGTGGAAAGTCACGGCACGATACAGGCCAACTCCTATTGCAAGGGAGAGGACAAAGTCAAGGTGGTAGTAGAGAATAACGAGAGATATGTCATCTGAGTGTAAATTCATCCGGCACATGACAATTTGATTGCATGCCTGCCAAAAGTGCCTACGAGGGGGCAAAACAAATGAAGATTACAGATGTACGTGTTCGTAAGGTTCTTAAACAGGGCAAAATGAAAGCAGTAGTTTCAATTACTTTTGATAATGAATTTGTAGTTCATGATATCAAGGTAATCGAAGGCGAAAAAGGATTGTTCATTGCAATGCCATCCAAAAAGTCGGCGGATGGTGAATACCGTGACATAGCTCATCCAATTAATTCCGACACACGCCAACAGATCCAAACGATGATCCTTGATGCATATGAAAAGGCAGCTGTAGAAGACGATACAGCGCAACCGGCAGAAGAAACGCCGGAAACACCTTTTGTTTAAACCAAAACTCAGGAACGATACATAACTCTCACGCAGGGGCGGGGCTAAATTTTGTCGTATAGACAACTTTTAGCCCTGCCTCTGTGCTTTTTCCGCTTGTTTAAGGCATTCTTGAATTTATAATTTGCTATTATATGGTATAATATGGTGAGGATTGTGTGTTCAATTGGGGTTGGAAAAATATTAAACAATAAATGAGGACAATTATGAAATTACTTAGCGTGATCGTTCCATGTTATAACGAAGAAGAGAACGTGGCGGATTTTTATGAAGAGCTTATGAAGACAGAAGAGTTCTTCAAGGGTAAAGATGTTGATTTTGAGATCATTTATATAGATGACGGATCTAAGGACGGTACTGCGAAGGAAGTCCACAAGCTTATAGACAGGGATAACAGAGTCCATTTTGTAAGCTTTTCAAGAAATTTTGGAAAAGAGGCTGCTATCTATGCCGGCCTTCAGCATGCAAAGGGAGATTATGTAGTAATGCTTGATGCTGACCTTCAGGATCCACCGGCACTTCTTCCACAGATGTACAGCTATATAGTAAATGAAGGCTATGATTCTGTTGCAACAAGACGTGTTGACAGAAAAGGTGAGCCACCTATCAGGTCCTTCTTTGCAAGAAGGTTCTATCACCTTATCAACAAGATGTCCAAGACAGAGATCGTAGACGGAGCAAGAGATTATCGTCTTATGACAAGACGATTTGTTGATGCGATCCTTTCAATGGAAGAATATAATCGTTTTTCCAAGGGTATTTTTGGCTGGGTAGGCTTTGATACCAAGTGGATCGAATTTGAAAATATCGAAAGAAAAAAAGGCGAGACCAAGTGGTCTTTCTGGAAGCTTTTTATATATGCGATCGATGGAATAATAGCATTTTCAACAGTTCCGCTTGCCATTGCATCCATTATCGGAACACTGTTTTGCGCCATAGCTTTTGTAGGAATACTTTTTATCCTTATAAGAAGTCTTTTCTGGCAGGATCCCACAAGCGGCTGGCCATCAATGGTCTGCATCATAATGCTTGTAAGCGGTGTACAGCTCTTTTGCCTTGGAGTTGTCGGACAATACCTGTCCAAGACATATCTCGAAGTTAAGAAAAGACCTATGTACCTTGTAAAAGAGGATATATAAGGGCATCTTCTTCGAAAAGATCACGCATTATATAGGTGCAGGAGAAAGGTTATATGGCACGCAGACGTTATTCTGAATCTACAAAACGAATTATTACACTTATCATCGGCCTGTGCGAGCTTATCCTTGAAACAGTGGTATATGCATGGTTCTGGTTTGGAAGATACTATCCGGAACTTTCATCTGTTCGAATCAGTCAGGATGGCTACGTACTTGGTAATGGTATTAAATACACGATGAACGGACATATCGTAGTCCTGCTCATCTATTTCAGCTTACTCTTTTTCTTTTCACGTACATACGGAGGATTAAGAGTTGGATATGACAAGCCTCTGGATGTATTTTTATCACAGATTTTTACACTCCTTATCGTAAATATCATTTCCTACTTCCAGCTCTCACTTATGAGAAACTGGCTTGTTTCAACAGGACCTATCATCCAGGTTCTTTTTATTGAACTTGTATTATCTTTTGTCTGGACCTATGTTGTGGACTTTCTGTACAAAAAGTTTGTGCAGATGCCAAGAGAACTTCTTCTCATATCAGGCAATCATCCGACGGATGACATTGAGCACAAGTTTGGTTCAAGACCTGACAGATTCCATATCACAAAGAGGATCAATATAGATGCTGATATGGATCTTTTGAAAAAAGAGTGTCTTAGCAAAGCTTACGGCGGCGTTATCATCTGGGATATACCAACCCAGAAGAGAAATGAGCTTGTAAAATTCTGCTATGCTCATTCTGTAAGAATGTATATCATGCCTAAGATCACTGACGTTTTAGTAAGAGGATCAGATCAGCTCCACCTTTTCGATACTCCTATCCTTCTTCTTAGAGAGTATTCCATCAAGATTGAGCAGAGGATCGTAAAGAGGTTTATCGATATCATATGTTCACTCATTTTGATAGTGCTCACCAGCCCTATCATGCTTATAACTGCTATATGCGTACATCTTTATGACGCAGGTCCTGTATTTTATAAGCAGGTAAGATGTACTGTAAACCAGAAGCCTTTCAAGATCATCAAGTTCAGAAGTATGAGACAGGATGCGGAAAAAGACGGTGTTGCCCGCCTTGCATCCAAGAACGATTCAAGGATCACACCTATCGGTAACTTTATCCGTAAAGTTAGGATCGATGAGCTTCCTCAGCTCTTTAACATACTTAAGGGCGAAATGTCTTTTATCGGACCGCGTCCTGAAAGACCTGAGATCATAGAGCAGTACATGGAGGAGATGCCTGAGTTTGCATACAGAATGAAGGTTAAGGCCGGACTTGCAGGATACGCGCAGGTTTATGGCAAGTACAACACAACTCCTTATGACAAATTAAAACTTGACCTTTTTTACATACAGAACTATTCTGTATGGCTTGATATAAAGCTTATGCTCCTTACTATCAAGATTCTCTTTACACCTGATGCAACAGAAGGCGTAGATGAGAATCAGATCACAGCCATGAAAAAACAATCCGAGGAGAACGAGAACTGATGGCACTTGAAGATACCGGACACAGAAGTGAAAACATGAATATCAGAAGCTTCTATGGAAGACTTGTCAGAAAGATATGGCTGCTTCCCCTTGCGGCAGTGATAGGAGCTGTTGTGGGCTTTATATTATACTTTGCTTCCCATGTGATCTATGGACCGGCAAGGACTTATGAGACAACGTCCATGCTGTATCTTATCTTTGCTCCTGATGAAAGCGGAGAAGTATACGATCACTATAATGGTTATACCTGGAACCAGCTCATGACAACGGATGATATTGTCAACACCACCATGGACAATCTCAAACAGATGGGCATAACTGAGCTTGCATCAGGAAGTGAGACTCCCGGATCCATTGAAGGCGGTGTTACAAGGGATGAGGTACTTAGAAGTACATCGGCATCCGTTCCTTCAGACCTTAGGTATCTTGTTATCACCATCAATAATACAGACAAGGACCTTGCGCAGGCGATCCTCATTGCTACAGACAATGCCCTTATATCCTATGGTCAGAAAAGAGATGAATTCATCTCTATTAAGCTTGAAAGAGAAGATGAATCGGCCAAACTTGAAGCTGTAACAGACAGAACAGTAGTGGCTACGGCGCTTGGCGCAGGAATATTTGTGATACTCATGATCATGGCTATGATGCTTATGGATGCCATGGATGATGCTGTCTATGTTCCTGAGGATGCAGAAAAAAGATATCATCTGCCGGTACTTGGAGTTATGCCGGGGGACGGACAGGAACTTCCTACCAGATTTAAGAACGAACTTTTGGCCTGCAGTAAAAAGATTCTTGGATCTCATTCTTCTATAGCAGTAATATCTGCAAGCGACGTAGAAGGATCAGAGGATGCCACAAAATCTGTAGAAGAGTTTAAAAATATCGTTAAGGGTACCTTCAACTTTGACAGAACAAAGATAGAAGCTATGCCTGTTCCGGGGTCTACACTTGAGTCTTACAGAGAAGCATCTGACTGCGAGGGTGTTGTGATATTAGTTCCTGCAGGTGAAAGAAGAGGCACTTTTGTAGAGCATATGATAAGCCAGCTTCATAAGCATGACTGCCCTGTGCTTGGAATTATCGTTACTAAAGCGGATATGAGCTTTTTGAAATGGTATTATCGGATTAAATAAATGAGAAAAGCCAGATATGTATCAGTATAGTGGCTTTTGATCCTTACAAATATGAGGACAGGTAAAGTATGGAAGATAATAAAGCTCCTGAACTTGAAGTGTTGATTTCTGCAGTAGACCAAAATACTACTACACTTGCAGCAGCTATGAACCTTCAGTGTGATGCTATTATAGTTAATCAGTGCAACGAATTTGCCTATTCAGAATACAATTACAGGACCCACCTTATCAGATGCTTCCACTGCAATGAGCGAGGAGTTGGTAAGTCACGTAATATTACTATTACTCATGCAAACGCCAACATAATCCTATTTTCAGATGAAGATATCCTTTATCGTGAGGGTTATAAGGATGATGTGTTAAAAGAATTTACTGCTCATCCTGAAGCTGATATGATCCTTTTCAACATCAAGCAGTCAGAGGGAAGAGAGACCTATTACAACAAGAGCTTCGGACGCGTTCGCTGGTACAATTATGGAAGATATCCCGCTTACAGTATCGCGGTAAGAAGAGATAAGCTCCTTAGGAGCGGCGTTACTTTCTCCCAGCTTTTTGGCGGCGGAGCAAGATATTCCAATGGAGAAGATTCTCTTTTCTTAAAGCAGTGTCTTGATAAAAAAATGAAGATCTATAAGACCAATGTGACTCTTGGCAAAGAGATCCAGCGTAAGTCTACATGGTTTGAAGGATATACTTATAAGTTCTTCTACGACAGAGGCGTTTTGTATCACTATCTTTATGGATGCATGGCCCTTGTATTTGGCTTCAGGTTTATTTACAAGAACAGGGGACAGATGGTCAAGGATAAGACCTTTATCGAGTGCTTTAAGATATTTGCAAACGGCGTTAAGAATGCCGAGAAATGAAATGATGTAGCCCGCAGGTCACAAGGATATTCGCGGGTTCTATCATGGATTATTGATATAAGATTAGTGAGGAGGAGGATCTGGGGACTATATGTGGATTTATCTCCTTTTGACCCTTGTGACTATAGGACTAGCCTTTAATGTACGAAAGGTGATTCCTGAAGGAGAGGGTAAGTATGTTTTCGTTTACAATATGCGCTCTCGTCAGCATGTGCTGAATATAATTAGCATGGTGAGTATCTTCATCATGCTTTTTGCGGTGTCTGCACTTAGGCTTAATGTTGGCAATGACTATGCCAAATATACGAATTTTATGCATTTGATATACTCAAATGCTTATGTTCCGACAGAAGTAGGTTTTAACATCCTTGTATGGGTTATCTATTTCATGAGCGGATATGAGAATTATATTCTTGTTTTTGCGATATTTTCTTTTGTCACAGTACTGCTTTTTATGTATGCAATGAATGATCTTAGCGAGTCATTTCGCTGGTCATTTCTTATGTTCATGCTTCTTAGCTACTATTTCCAGTCTCTATCAACAGTAAGATATTATCTGGCGCTAGGAGCTGCCCTTCTTGCTTTTAGCTACATTAAAAAAGGTGACTGGCCAAGGTTTGTTTTTATAGTCCTTCTTGGAGCATGCTTTCACAAATCGCTTCTTGTGATCCTTTTGCTGTACCCTGCATGCTGCATTAAATGGAAGAGGTGGATGGGACTTGCTACAGGAATCGTGTGTCTTAGTTTTCTTTTCCTTCAGGATTATTATCTTAAACTGCTTCTGATAGTATACCCGTCTTATCAGGACACAGATATGCTTGAAGGCGGAACAAGTCTTATTTCTATAGCAAGATGTATTGCAGTTTTGGCGTTTGCCTTTTTATACAGAGATAAGATCAAAGATGACAGGATGAACATCATATATGTTAAGTGCAATACTCTGGCGCTTATATTGTACGTGTTCTGCAGCTTTATTCCGGTAATATCAAGAATAGGATATTACCTTACTGTAACGCAGATACTTCTTGTACCTTCAATACTTGAACGGATTGAAGATGAGACCAAAAAGAAGATCTTTAAGCTTGTTGTTTTAATAGCATGCCTTTTGTACTTTTTGATATTCATGTGGAAGCAGGCACCGGCAGATGGAGTTAGGATCCTGCCATATAATACCTTTTTACTTAATGATATGGTGCCGCTTGAGTACCAGATTTTGGATTAGAGCGAGAAATTTTCCTCAAATAAGTGGGAAGACTAAGCTGTGATGGAGTAATGTGTAATCGTGTGTGTAAGTAGCTTTATATAAAAATGAAAGTTGCTTAATAGAATTGTAGAACAAGATAGAGGAAAAAATGGGATCCTTTTTTCAGATTATAGTCGTTAGCTTTAATGCTGGCGATGAACTTCTTAAAACAATAAATAGTATAAAAGAACAGACCTTTGATTCATGGAAGGTTTATATTAAGGATGGACTTTCAACTGACGGATCAATTGATAAAGTAAGCGACGAACTTAAGATAGATACTGAAAGCGGCGAGTCAGAAGATGGCAAATTTGTGCTCCTGTCAGAGAAAGATACCGGAATTTACGATGCCATGAACACCGCATTAAATATGCTTCCTGTGGAAAGCAAAGATGCCTACGTGTACTTCCTTAACTGCGGCGACTATCTTAAGGACAAGGATACACTTCAAAAGATCCATGACGGAATCGTGGAAAGCGCTCCTGATAAGGATAGTAAGCATATCTTCTACGGAGATATCTATGAAAGACTTACAGGGCAGGTTGTAGCATCCAATCCCAAGATGGACGACTTTGCATGCTATAGAAATGTTCCCTGCCATCAGGCCTGCTTTTATGATGCCAAGCTCATGCTGGCAGAACACTTTGATACAACCTGGCACATTAGAGCTGACTATGAGCACTTTTTAAGATGCGTATATATTGATAAAGCAAAGACCCACTATATCCCTGTCACTGTAGCTGACTATGAAGGCGGCGGATATTCTGAAAGCGGCAACGCAAAAACCGTGTCAGAAAGGGAACGTAAGCAGATTATTTCGAGATACATGCCTAAAGGGAAAGTGCTAAAGTATGATCTCATAATGATATTAACTTTAGCTCCGCTTCGAACATGGATAGCTCATAATCCCGCTACAGCGAAGCTCTATAATAGCATTAAAAGCGCATTATATAAAAGGAAATAACCACATAGCTTGAATCTAAGGCATGAATGGCTTAAGGAAAAGTTATAAATGCAAGGTAAAGGTAACCATATGAAAGTTTTATGGCTTTGTAATATCATGCTCCCTGCATTTGCAAGGCATGAAGGAATTGAATATACGAATCGTGAAGGGTGGCTTTCAGGCTCTTTTGACAAGATATCTGCCCAGAGAAAAATGGGGAAATGCGACATAGATCTTGCCGTATGCTTCCCTGTGCCTGAGCATGAAAAGTGGGACAAAAAAGAAGTAGACGGCGTTGTGTTCTATGCTTTCCATGAAGATCTTAACACACCTGAAGTTTATAAGCCTGAGCTTGAGACAAGATTTCAGGAGATAATATCAGACTATGATCCTGATGTAGTCCACATCTTTGGAACAGAGTTTCCTCATTCACTTGCAATGATCAAAGCTTTTAGAAAGCCTGAAAGAACTCTTCTTGGAATTCAGGGTCTTTGCACGGCTATTGCAAATGAGTATATGGCAGATCTTCCTGAGAATGTTAGGAAAGATGCTACTTTGAGGGACAGACTTAAAAATGATTCTCTTATGGAGCAGCAGGCTAAGTTCAGACTTCGCGGCGAGAATGAGATAAATATGATAAAGCTTGCAGGTCACATTACAGGCAGAACCTCTTTTGACAGAGAAGCAGTACTTGCGATCAACCCTGAAGCCAAGTACCATTACATGAACGAAACAATGAGAGAGGACTTCTACGAGGGAACCTGGAAGGAAGCAGATGCTGTGCCTCATTCCATATTCCTGTCGCAGGGAGATTATCCTTTAAAAGGATTTCATTTTATACTTCAGGCGCTTCCTGCTCTTGTTGAAAAATATCCTGATACCCACGTCTATGTTGCAGGAAACAGCATAATAGGCGGAATAGACAGAAAGACGATTACAGTTCCAAATGAAAACGGCGTGCAGATAAAAGGAAGCAGATATCCTCTTTTTATGAGAATATCTGCCTATGGTAAATATCTTAAGATCCTTATCGCAAAGGGGCATCTCAAGAATAACGTCACTATCCTTGGAAAGCTTTCTGCCGCGCAGATGAAGGAGCAGTACCTTAAGGCAAGCGTGTTTGTATGCCCGTCTATTATTGAGAATTCGCCTAACAGCGTCGGCGAAGCAATGCTCCTTGGCGTTCCAACTGTAGCTTCAAGGACAGGCGGAATTCCAAGCATGCTGGACGACGGACGGGATGGGATCCTGTTTGAGCCGGGGGATGTAAAGGGGCTTACGGAAGCTATACTTCAGATATGGGAAGAGAAAGTTATAACTGATGTGTATTGTGAAAATGCACGTGCGCATGCGCGGATGACGCATGATGCGGATATAAATTACGCGAGACTTCTTGAGATATATCATGCACTGGGATGAATGAGTTTGAAAATATACTATTTTCAAACTCTGAGACGTGGTGCAGCAAGCTCCACCACGTCAAACCATTAGTTACTATTCATATGAGGTTAATATATGCGACCGATAGACAGATTTTTACATGAGAAAATTAATATATTCGGGATAACCATGGAGTTCATCGACATCTTTTTTGCCGTGTCTCTTATAATGATGGGACTTATGGCGAGATTTGCCGTGTTCGAGATGATGTCGGGCGACTATGAGATGGCATTTGCAGACTGGATGGTTGAGATAAGAAACTGCCATGCTGCAGGAATTCCCTATACTGGAGTTGAGCCGGGAGGAGCAGACCATCTGTCCACCTTTGACTATAACTGTTTGTACCAGTATCTGCTTATCTTTTTGAACCTCTTTAATAATGGCGGCGGCAATGACATGTTCCTTGTGAAAATGTCAGACTGCATTTTTGATATAGTTGCTGCAGTTACCGTGTTCAGGATCATGTATGAGATGACACATGATACCCATAAGTCCGTTATGGCAATGGGCGTAATACTTGTGATTCCTACAATGCTCCTTAACTCAGCTGCCTGGGCTCAGAACGATGCTATTTATACCTCGTTCCTTCTCCTTAGCTTTTTGTCTTTTATCAAAAAAAGAGATGTAAGGACGTGGCTATATTTCGCCATAGCATTTTGCTGGAAACAGCAGGCACTGTTTTTTGCCCCGGTACTTATAATCGCATGGCTTCGAAATAAAACCAAGATACGCTACGCGCTACTTGTGCCTGCAATGTACGTTCTTGTAATAATCCCTGCTACTATCGCAGGTGCCTTCGTACCGGAAAAGGTTACAGTAAGCATTGAAGCACTTACTGACACAGGCAATGTGTCATGGATATCAGACTTTGCGGCAACAGGAGATACTCTTGTGCTTGAACCTGTTGGAAGAACATTTGGATCACTTCTTGGAATATATGGCCATCAGGTATCCATGTTTTCAAGGCTTACAATGAATTATCCGAACATCTACACTATCATCTATTCGGATATCAATAAGGAACTTAGGCAGATGATAATCACCTGCGGAGAATTCGTTACCATCATGCTCCTTGGAGTGCTGGCTTTTTATCTGTACAATCGCAAGTTCAAGGACAGCAGGCTCTTTTACCTGACACTGGTTGTGTTTGTGAGCCAGCTTGTAGTATACTGCCTCCCATGCATGCATGAAAGGTATGGATACGTTGCGGAAGTATTTGCCTTTATATACGGAATGTTTGGATTTAAGCGCCTTTGCATCGCGATAATGCTCCAGAGTATAACACTTGTGACTTATACGAGATTCTTGTGGGGCGCATCGTCGTCACTTACTACGGCTAATCTTGTGGTGTTTGCGTTCTTGCTGATGGGTATTATCCTTCTTATGGGAAAAGACCTTTATGCGCAGGTGCATAAGACTGAGCTGAAAATAGAGAAGCAGGATGAAAAGCTTGTGGCGGAGAATAAGTGAGGAAGTAATGGGAAAAGCCAAAATAACGGTTATCATACCGGCTTACAATATTGAAAATCTTATAACGAGGTGCGTTGAGTCAGTTGTGAATCAGACGTATCCAAAGGAACTTACACAGATCCTTGTGGTGGACGATGGCTCGACAGATAACACTGGCAAGATCATAGACGAGCTTGCAGCAAAGTACGATAATGTTACAGCTCTTCATGAAGAAAACGGCGGATCATCCAAAGCAAGGAACTTGGCCCTTTCAAAGGCAGAAGGTGATTTCATTGGCTTCGTTGACAGTGACGATTATGTAGAGCCGTTTATGTATGAAAAGCTTGTTGATGCTCTTGTTAGAAATAATGCTTTAATGGCTCAGACAGGAAGAGACGAGATCGCAGAAGACGGTTCAAGGCTCCCTGATGTAGTGCAGGTTCCTGAGTGGGAGACAATCTACACGGATAAGGGATTCTTGAAAGAACTCCTTATGCATAGAGGCGATGCGTCCTTTTGTACCAAGCTTACATCGAGGAAACTTTTTGATATAGATGAAGCGGTGAGAAGATTTTGTGGAAGTTCTGAAGATAGTAGCTTCTCTCATGTTGTTGAAAATACAGTAGATAACAAAAATGTGAATGAAGATACTGTGAATGAAGGCACTGTGAATGAAGGTACTGTGAATAAAGATACCATGAACAGGGAAGTACGACTTTTCCCGGAAGGAGTTCTTAACGAGGACTTTTGGCTTTTATATCATATGCTCCCTGACGCAGGAGAAGTGGTAGTTACAACAGACACAGGCTATCATGTCTATTACAGAAGCGGTTCTAATTCAAGGAAGAAAGCTACTGACAAAGACTATTTTCCTCCTGTATTTATAGACATAGTTGTAAATGCTGATGACGTAACCTCTTTTGCCAAAGACAGATATCCTGATCTTGCGGAATATACCATGAGATTCTCGCTGGTACAAAGACTCGATTACCTGCTTCACATCCCGATATCAAAGATGACGGATGACAACGGGTTCTATCAAGGCGTGTGCAGATTTGTAAAAGAGCATAAGGCTGAAATTAAGGAAAATCCCTACCTGTCCAGAAGGCAGCGCCTGTACTTGCGTCTCTTTACACATAACCCAAGAACCATAAGGAAAGTGCACGCTTTTGTAAGACGCATATAATAGTTGGCAACGAGCGGCAATCCCGCACAAAAATTGTCTTCATAAATAGAATGAAGGCTAAGAGAATATCGGTAAGAAAGGCAATTAACTCATGGGTCAGGATAGTTCAAAGACACTATTTAAGACAATTGGATATATACTTCTTATCCTGCAGCTTATTATCTGCATTGTCGTAGGAATCAGAAAACAAGGCTTCCACGAAGATGAATACTATTCTTACTATTCATCCAACAGAACAGCGGGACTTTTCGTAACAGACAGGCAGTGGCAGGATACTGATACCATAAAGGATGAATTCGTAGTTATACCGGGACAGGGTTTTAACTACGGCCTTGTATCTACCGTTCAGTCCTGGGATGTACATCCGCCCCTTTACTACGACATCTTGCATACAGCATGTTCCATCGTTCCAAGACTTTTTTCAAAATGGATAGGAATTGTGGTCAATATGATCGCGTTTGTAATAGCATGGCTTTTGTTATTAAAACTTATGGATATCTTAAGAGTCAGCGATATTACAAAGCTTTTGGTCCTGGCAATCTGGGGCTTTAATCCTATGACAGTATCATTCGTTATGTTCACAAGGATGTACATGTGGATGAACGTCTTTGTAATAGGCTGCGCTCTACTTCACATAATGCTCCTTAGAGCAGCAAGGGCAGTCGAGAATACCATCCTCTTATCTGACACTAAGTCTATGCTGGTGTTCTGGCTTAGGTATATGCTGCCTGTAATGGTATGTTCTTATCTTGGATTTCTGACACACTACTATTATCTGATATTCTTCGTATTTATGGGCATGTGCTTTACCATATGGCTCCTGTTTAGAAGATCAGGACGAGGCAACAGATTTTCAAAAAGGCTTATTGAAGCGGTGATCTATGTATGCAGCTGTGCTGTCTCACTAGGGCTTGCAGTAGTCACATATCCATCGGCAGCAGCACATATTTTTGCTGGGTATAGAGGGACGGAAGCTATAAGCGAGTTTCAGGATATAGCTAACTTTCCGTCAAGGCTTTTATTTTATACAGGACTTATGAATAATGGAGTATTTGCGGGATCATTTGTCATTATTGCAGTACTCCTTCTTGTAGGATTTATAGTTCTTAAGATAAGAGTAAGCTCTGAATATATGATGCTGGTAATAACAGGCGTAGCTTACTTCATGGTAGTTGCCAAGACCGGACTTTTACTGGGAGATACCTCCAACAGGTATGAAATGCCTGTTTACTGGCTCTTCGTACTGGTTATAATTACAGCACTTGAGCTTCTTTTGGGCGAACTGGCAGCAAGAATTGAGACCGGCAAGCTCTTTTCCCTAAGCATTAAGGAAAAGATGGATATGATAAGTAGAGGCATCCTTTATGTCTTCTGCTCATTTCTTATCCTGTGGGGACTTGGATGCGACATATCAGGCTCTAATATCCTCTTTTTGTATCAGGAAGAAGGAGCCAAAGTGCAGTATGCAAGGGATAACAAGGACGCTTGTGTAATTGTAATGTACAACAGTGCCACCCCTGATAAAGTCTGGTGGATCACTAATGAACTTATGGAATACCCAAGAGTCTATTTTGTAAGTCAGGAAAATGACGAAGCTATCACAGATGAAGCCATCTGCTCAAGTAATAAGCTGATCGTATATGCTGCAGATGATGATAATAAAGAAAAGATGCTTAATATGATAGTAGATTCATGCGACAACCTTGGAAGCTACGAAGAAGTAGGCCATGAAGAGAACTGGACTACGTATGAGATTGTAGGCAAAGGTGAGCCAGCACACTAGAGCCTAAATAACTTTTGATCCTTACACCATATTAGTGGACTTTATTATAGTCACATCAACAAACATGGCATGGTATAATGTGTAAGGCTCTAGGTGGCTTAAATTAAACAAATAATAAGAGGATCAATATGAGTTCAATAGCAATAATTACAGCACGTGGAGGAAGTAAGAGAATCCCGCGCAAAAATATCAAGGATTTCTGCGGAAAACCTATTATAAACTATTCGATAGAAGCAGCTCTTAAAAGCGGCCTCTTCGATGAAGTCATGGTATCAACAGATGATGAAGAGATAGCAGATATTGCCAGAAGCGCAGGAGCCAATGTTCCGTTCATGCGCTCTGCAGAAACATCTACAGATACTGCAACAACAGCAGATGTCCTTCTGGAAGTATTTGATAATTATGAGAAGATGGGAAGGAAGTTCGACATAGCTTGCTGCATCTATCCTACAGCCCCATTTGTTACAGCAGATAAACTCAAGGATGCAATGAATCTTTTGACCACATCAGGAGCACAGTCTATAGTTCCTATGTCAGAGTTTTCATATCCGCCTCAGAGAGGACTATTCATAAACGAAGATGGTTATGTGAAGATGCTCCATCCGGAATATGCCCAGACAAGAAGCCAGGATCTTCAGAAACTCTACCACGAGTGCGGACAGTTCTATATCTTTAAGGTTGAGGACTTCAAGGTATTTAAAGATACAACAATGGAGAACTCTGTCCCTTACATCATCGATCCGGTTGAGTCTCAGGACATAGACAATGAAAGTGACTGGATACTGGCTGAGCTTAAGTACAAGTACTTAGAAGAGCATCGTAATAAATAAAGATTCAGGTTGGTAAAGTATTATTTATACAGGAAATATGAGGTTAATATGAAGCTTTGGGATTATATAAATAACGGAAAAGTATATATGATAGCCGAGATGAGTGCCAATCACGGCGGTTCTATAGAGAAGGCTTTTGAGATAGTAGAGGCTGCAGCTAAGGCAGGTGCTGACTGTGTTAAGGTTCAGACTTATACAGCTGATACTATCACAATAGACAGTGATGCTCCGGCCTTCCAGATCCATGGCGGACTCTGGGACGGATACAACCTCCATGACCTGTACAAAGAAGCTTATACCCCATGGGAATGGATGGAGCCTATCAAGAAAAAGTGTGAAGAGTGCGGAGTTGATTTTCTGTCATCACCTTTTGATCCTACAGCTGTAGATTATCTTGAGAATATCGGCATTGAAGCCTATAAGATCGCATCATTTGAAGCTGTTGATATCCCTCTTGTAAGATATATTGCCTCTAAACATAAGCCTATTATCATGTCTGTAGGCATGGCAACAGAAGAAGAGATAAGGGAAGCGCTTGATGCTATTCATTCTCAGGGTAACGATCAGGTTGCAATACTTAAATGCTGCAACGTATATCCCACAGTATCTTCGGATCTTAATCTTAAGACTATTCCTGATATGATACAGAAATTTAACGTACCTGTAGGTCTTTCTGATCACTCCATGGGATATGCGGCAGCAGTAGGAGCTGCAGCACTTGGAGCAAGAGTCATCGAGAAGCACTTCTGTATATCAAGAGAGTATAAGACTGCAGATAGCGCTTTTTCCATGGAGCCTTCAGAGTATAAGAGTATGGTTGAGAATGTCAGAGCAGTGACAACAGCCCTTGGCACTATCCACTACGGACCAACTGATAATGAACTTTCTTCCGGAGAGTATGGCGACAGGAGATCTCTGTTTGCAGTAGAAGATATCAAGGAAGGGGAAGAGATTACAACAGTAAATGTCAGAAGTATACGTCCCAATGCAGGACTTAAGCCCAAGTACCTTGATGATATTTTAGGAAAAAAAGCTAAGGCTGACATCAAGCGTGGTACGCCAATGGCATTTGAGCTTATTGAGTGATGACTATATAAAGCGGGTGCAGGCTCATTAATATGAATGAAACAGCAGGTAAGCTTCCGGGCCGGATGAGGTTAGAGTATGAAGATCGGTATCAGAGCAGACATCAATGAAACGGTGGCAACAGGCCACTTTATGAGGTGTGCTACAATCGCAGATGAACTTATAAAACAAGGTGCTACAGTCACCTTCTATAGCGCTGATGATGGCGTTTCCTCTTTTGCCACAGAAAGAGGATATGACAATATAATACTTGGAAGTAAGTGGGATGATCTTGATACTGAGATTGATAGCCTTGATCAGATGAAGGGGTGCGACGCGATACTTCTTGATACCTATTATGTGACACCTAAGTATATGGAAGCTTTGCATGAGCTGGGTCCAAAAGTAATATATATAGATGATATACATAAGTTTCATTATAAGGTAGATGCTATCGTTAACTATAGCCCAAGTTATACAGAATATGACTATAAGACCGAGTACGGATCTGATGGCACCTCGCTCCTGCTTGGAACAGACTATGTGCCGCTTAGACCTCAGTTTAGTGAATATGAAGATTCAGACCACGAAGGCGATGATATAAGGATATTTATAACATCAGGCGGAATGGATACTTTTGGTATATGCGAGAAGATAATAAGGCGATTATGTGATATAAGATCGTCTCAGGATAGCGGATCATCTCCTGATATAAGGATAGTCCTTCTTGCAGGGAGGTCTTTTAAGATAACAGATTATCTTAGAAAGCTTGTAGCTGATTCTATCCTCGAGATCCATCAGAATGTTACGGATGTTGCCAGCATCATGAGATCCTGCGATATAGGCATAACTCCGGCAGGGACCACGCTGTATGAACTTAGCGCCTGCAAGGTTCCGTCTATATCTTATACTTTTACAGACAATCAGTTATCTGATGCACACTTTTTTGATGAAAAAGGACTTATAGCATATATCGGGGATTTTAGAAATGGGGAGAAAGCATTTCTTGATTCTATGAGTGATAAGGTAGCTGATCTTATGAATATGGAAAAAGCCCGTAGAAGAGATCTTGGCGATAAGATGCATGCTATGATCGATGGTAAGGGAGCTTATAGGATAGCAAGTTATATAAAAAGTGCTAATAACCACTGATAAGGAAATATATGAGCAGATCTATTTTTATCCTGGGCGGAAGCATGCTTCAGATGCCCACAATATTAAAAGCAAAAGAAAAAGGACTCTATGTATACGTCCTTGATTATGATCCTGAATGCGCAGCAAGGGACGTTGCAGACAAGTTCCTTCTTATAAGTACAATTGATAAGGATGCAGTATTACAGGCTGCTACAGAATATAAGCCTGATTATATCATGACATCCACAAGCGACATGCCCGTAAGGACGGCTTCATGGGTCAATGAGAAGCTTGGCCACAAAACAGGAATATCCTATGAAAACTCTATATGCGCAACTGACAAGTCCAGGATGCGCCTTAGGATGAAAGAAAAAAATGTTCCGATACCGGATTTTTATATATTAGAAAATTTGGAAGATTTTGAAAATCTTGTAAAGAACCTGCCGGATACCTTAAAGCCTGTGTTCGTATTAAAACCGGCTGATAATGCTGCAAGTAGAGGTGTTAAGCTTGTTAGTACTGATGATCTTGATATATCCAAAGATGCAGAATCATTAAAAAATCTATGGGACTTTACAAGCCAGTATTCAAGAGGCGGCAGAGTACTTGCAGAAGAGTACATGGAAGGTCCGGAAGTAAGCGTTGAGTCAGTTACAGTAAATGGTATAACTCATATCATAACTATTACAGACAAGAAAGTAACACATGTACCTTATTTTGTAGAGACAGGACATACAGAGCCCAGCAGACTTTCTAATGAAGCGCAGGACGACATTAGAAATGTGGCACTTGCAGCTATAGATGCTGTCGGTATAACTGACGGACCTTCTCATACTGAGATCAAGGTAACTCCAAGTGGAGCAAAGCTTGTAGAGATAGCTGCAAGAC
>JAEEGH010014409.1_pt1 | contig 17352 bp, 11 predicted proteins | sample 9134181 | NCBI WGS metagenome assembly JAEEGH01 (sample SAMN16246544, study PRJNA631951) | gut metagenome | biome: gut microbiome; feature: rumen; material: DP-attached | host: Bos | place: Iran: Karaj | collected 2018-10
ATATCTCCCCAGCTGACAATGCCAAACAGTCGGTTTTTAACCTCAACGAAAACAACATTGCACGGTTTTTCGCACAGGGCTTCCCGGATCATGCCACGATCCAGATTCAACCTTTCCTCCTCAAAGGACAGGATCGGCAGTTGGCTGCGATCATAATAATCCATAATATCTTGTCTCCTTTTTCAAAGTATCCGGATACAACCAATCATCACTATCAAGGAATTGGATATATTCTCTGGACGCGTACTTCATTCCTGCATTTCCCGCCCCGACCCCCCCTCTGTTTTCCTGACGTTTGACATGAATACGTCAATCATTTTTCGGTTTCATTTTGTGCTTGAAAAATATAAAATGCATTTTGAACGGTCATACGCAGCAGGGCTTCCGGGAACGTGAAATCCCTCAAAACCCCATCCTTATTATCCCTGACGGTTTCCAGCGAACTTACAGGAAGGTAAGCGACCTCCTGGGAAGAAAGCGCAAAAAGGTTACACCGGTTCATCCAGTAACTGCTGAACGCTTCAACAAAAACAGTGCCCTTACGCATATACAGGCAATTGGTGGAATTAGCACCATGCTCGCAGAATATGATGTCCGCATTATAAAAAAGCGTCATCTGCTCCAACACGGAATAATTCTCGGGAATCATGGTTGTAAAACCATATTCGGCTAACACTTTATCAGCGCCGAGCAGTTTTCTCTTTCCGATTCTCTTTACGTAAATCTTTTTCGGCAATGACGGATCGGCCGGAAGTTTCTTTTTGATATCTGCAACCGCCTCAATCAAAACAGGCGAGCCGTATACCAGATCTTCACCGAACGGCTTAACGGGATCAACATAAAAGACTTCCTCAAAAACGTAAATCTTGTTATGTTCAAAACTGCCAAGAGATATGATCCTCTCCGGGGGAACATCCAGCAACCGTAACAATTCACTGCCGTATTCTATATCAGGAACTACATACTTCCCCTGAAAACCGGCTTTTTCAAGAAGCCATACTACTTCAAGATTGCTATACGTATAATGCCAGTAATTATTTGAATGTTGTTTTGTCAGGATACAGTATTGTCCTTCACAAAAAATCTTCTCTGCTTTAGAGTGCCGGAGAACAAACGGAAACATATAAAGTTCGTAATATTCAGGGTCAAAATGGTCCCGGTGTTCCTCTACTACTTTGCCTTCATCGTTAAATAAATACAACATATCAATGGATTCATAGTTAGCCCTGGCACCGTAAAGATTTTTGATAACATAAAAGTTATATCCTTTCCGGCCTATTTCAAAGGGCTTTTTCCCCTGTTCAAAACCTGAAAGAGGGCAAAGGTCTTCCGGACCGCCGAGATGCACTTCCGGTATAGAGTGCTCCAATAGAAACTGTTTCGGTTTTTCCGATTTGTAAAAAATAGTGACAAAAACCTTTTCAAACAGCCCTGCTTTGTAATCTTCCGGCAATTCTTCAGGATTACAAACCGGCAAAACCACTTTTCCTTCTGTTTGTTTCAGTTTTTGGTAATCTTTATCATAAACGCGGACAATCTCATATTCTTCGGAGCAAAAACGGGTCAGGCCTTCAAACATCCGGCGCCCGTATTTCCCATATCCCCATACAGCTATCTTCATATCTGCGCTACTCCTTTTATACCTGAACAGCGTTCGGAATCGTCTTCAGGGCCAACGAGTTTTTCAAAAAGACAAAGTTCCGTATCGGCAAATTTGCTTTTGCAGCGCTCTTTCTTATTTACGGAACGGTACATATCCTCCAACAAAAAAAATACTGTTTTCAGTTCCCCGGCAGCATTTTTCTGCAGTCTTTCGTCATACGGCAATGATTGGCAAGTTTGCAGGATTGCCTGATAAATCATGAAATAGCTGTAAACATGTAAAAATATTGATTTAAACGGTAAATCACGATGCTCACAAATAGAATAGAAAGGTTCTTTAAGATGAAGCACCCGCCCTGCCCTGGTCAAAGCCTCAAACACAAAAGCCCTGTCTTCATAAAACATTCCGTCAGGGAAACGGATATTCCGGTTTGTCAAATATTCCCTTTTATAAAGTGACGCACAGGCGAACGGCAGATAGGTTCCTCCTTCACAGGCAGAACTAAAATAGTCCGCCCCGGTCGTTACTTCTCTGTCGTTTAATATATGTCTGTAAACCGCTCCGTTATCCTTTCCATTCCCAGATACTGCATCAAAGCAAAGCAGATCCGGGCTGTATTCATCTGCAAGTGAAACAAGAGTATCTGCCGCATCTTCCCGCAATCTGTCGCCCGCACAAAGAAACAGGATATATTTCCCCCGGGCGTATTCCAGGCCTCTGTTTTTTGCGGAAGCCGTACCCTGATTCCGCTGATGCAATACCGTGAACCGTTTGTCTGCTTCCGCTCTCCCCAGAACCAACCTGAGCGTGGAATCAGCAGATCCATCGTCAACGCAGATAATTTCTATGTTTTCCAGCGTTTGTTTCTGTGCGCTTTCTATACTTGCCGCAATACGGTTTTCCTCATTGCACAGTGGAATAATTATAGAGACACGGGGTGTCTTAATCTGGCTTTCGCTAAGTATTTCTGCTTCCAAAAGCTTCCCATGTTTCGGGAAAGTACAATACTTTTTACAAGTTCGCCTGTAAAAGCTGACAGGGTTGTCAATAATCTCACGCATATTTTCTAATGGTAATTTGCTTACAGAAGTATCGAACGCGTTATCTGCCAGCAGCCCGTCCTTCTGGTGTACCAGGTATTCTTCCCGGAACCGCATCAGGAATTCCCATTGGGATTCAGGTGACACGCGGGTATAATTCCAATAGTATTTATCAAATTTCCATGCCATATACGGCTTGAGCAAACGGGATTTGTCCGCAGGGCGTCCTTCAAGAAACCGTTCATAATAATGCGCTTCATCACAAAGACTATAAATCTTTCCACCCGAATTAATCGATTGGGTCTCACTGTCAGACCGGTAATGATAAAAATACCTGTCCAAAAAGAACGCTGTTTTTGCAACAGTCATGACTATAAAGTGAAAACCTGTATCCTGAAAAGAAGCCCCCGGCGTTTCATTAAAACGTACTCCGTTTTCGTTCAACATGGAACGCCGGTATATCGCGCTCCAGATTAAAGGTTTCACCGCAAAAGAATGAAGTACGTCCTTAGGGCAAAAGATTTGTTCATAAGGGCATCTCTGAAGATTCTCAAAAGGCTGGTTTCGGATTTCAGGTTTTGTATAATACAAATATTGATTGGCTGCTACAATATCAACATCCTGTCTGCTGGCAGCCATCCATAAACACTCGAAGGTATCTGCTTCAATCCAGTCATCCGTTTCAACCATGCCGATATAATCTCCGGTGGCGGCATCCAGGCCCAGATTGTATTGGTATCCCATGCTCTTCTTGTCAGAAACGATAACCCGTATCCGCGGGTCTTTTCGCTTATATTCACGCAGGATTTCCTGCGTTCCATCGGTAGAACCCGCATCAATGCATATTATCTCAATATCCTGCAGTGTTTGATGCACTACGCTTTCCATACATTCCCGTATAAACTCTCCGGAATTTAAGGATGGCATCAGTATACTTACTTTAGGGTTTTTCTTTATCATGATACTCCTTCCCATTATTTTGATATGGATTTATCCATGCATAAGCTTTCAGGAACCAACAGGCGGCTTTGATGATGAAGATGCACGTTGTGCCTGATAAATTAAGAATGCATTCTGAATGGACATACGCAAAAAAACCTCCGGTATCTCAAAATCTTTGGATATTCCCTCCACATGATATTTTTTTAAAACAGTTTCCAAAGGACTCACGGGCAGATAATTAATTTCAGATGCAGCAATTGAATAAAGATTAAACCGGTTCATCCAATAACTGCTAAACGCTTCAATAAAAACCGTACCCTTCCGCATATAAAGACAATTTGTAGAATTAGCACCATGAACGCAAAACACTATGTCTGCATTGTAAAACAGCTTCATCTGCTCCTGTACAGAATACTCCTCGGGAACAATTGTCGTAAAACCGTATTCGGCAATAATCTCGTCTGCACCGAGCAGTTTTCGCCGTCCTATTCTCTTAACATAAATCTTTTTAGGCAACGACGGGTCTACCGGCAAATTCTTTTTGATATATTCAGCTGCTTCAAGCAAAACGGGTGTACTGTATATTTCATATGATCCTTTTAGGGCAATGTAAAATACATTTTCAAAAATATATGTTTTATTATGTTCAAATGTGCTTAGGGTTATAATCCTTTCAGGAGAAACATCCAGCATGCGCAATATTTCACTGCAGAATTTTGCATTTGGAACCACATATTTTCCCCGGAATCCAGCTTTTTCAAGAAGCCATACAGCATCAAGGTTGTTATATGTAAAATGCCAATAATTATTCCCCGAATGTTTTTTGGCCAGTATGCAGTATTGCCCTGAAAGGAAAATCTTTTCGGTTTTAGACCGCCTGAAAACAAACGGATAGTTATAAAAGCCGGCATTGTCAAGATCAGGATCAAAACGATCTGTATGCTCTTGCACCACTTTTCCTTCATCATTAAACAAATACAAAACCTCAAATCTTTCGTAATTTGGTAATGCACCGTAAAGATGTTCTATAACGTAAAACTCATATCCGGCCCTGTTTATCTCAAAAGGCTTTCTCCCCTGGTTAAATGAAGAAAGCGGGGAAAGGTCGTCAGGATGTCCGAGATGCAATTCTGGTATAGAGCGCTCCTTAAGAAACTGCCTCATCTCCTGAGAAAAGCTATATATATGTACAGGAATAAGAACTTTTTCAAAAAGTCCTGTTTTATAATCTTCCGGCAACTCTTCAGGATTATGAATCTTTAAAGACATCTCTCCCTCTGTAGATTTCAATGTTTGATACGCTTTATCGTAAACACGTACGATTTCATACTCCTCGTAACAAAAACGAGTCAAGCTCTCAAACATCCGCCGGCCATATTTTCCGTATCCCCAAATAGCGATTCTCATCATAAATTTTATCGTTCCTTTTTCATAATCTCATGCAGCAACCCTGCCTGTTCTTCATACAAAGATTCCCGGGTAGCAAACGTCCCAAAATGAACAAAAAAACTATCGTTATAAAAACAGGCCTCAGAATTCCTTGTCATTGTATACTCTAAAATGCCTTTACTAATGTCAATTTTCAGAATATCAGACATCGGCAGATAACAAAACACCTTTTTCCAGTCCATCTGCGGAGGATAATTGCAGATGGCCGAGGCAAGAGCAAAAATCGTTTCATCTACCGGGTAGGGAAATAATTTAAAACGATATTTTTTATAGTTCTTCAAAATATAGTTGCATACTTTCAGAAAGTAAGAAAGACTTTCCTCACTGCGCCTGATATAATATACGCCGCCCTGAAACATTACGCAAAAATGAACCCTGTCCTGGAACTCACCGACATCACACCGTTTAAACCAGCCTTTTTCCGATTGTAACGAAAGACGGGTCCCAAGCGTACAAAAAGACGAACATCCCTTAAATATATCCCATAACCCGTTTAAATCCTTATAAGCCAGACTATCGGCGTCAACAAAAATATCTTCTTCATAAGGCGCTAAATCAAGCAACCTCAATTTATCCAGACAAGAACAATAAGGTTTATCAATTAAAACAATATGATCAAAATCAGACGTGTATTCATTTTTCCTGTCACAGAGCAAAGCGAACGGCAATGGTTCTTTAGTATGGTATTTATATGAAAGAAGTAAATTATGAGCCAAACGGTAATACTCTTCCCTGCCTGTAGCAATCGTAACAAAGCCTTTTGCGATATTCATTCACGTCTTTCTCCACAAAACTGTATTATGCTGGTCCCGCATATATTACTCTGAATTCACAGAATCAAAACCGAATAAAACATAAAAACACTACCCGTTCATAATTATTTTAGTTCATAGTAAACAGATAAGGATCATCCGGATGCCCCAAACAAAGTTCCGGTACAGAATTTTCCTGAAGAAAGTGTTTCATCTCTTTTGAAACACCATAATCATTAATACAAACAAGAACTCTTTCAAACAATCCTTTTTTATAATCTTCCGGCAGCTCTGCAGGGTTACGAACTTGCAAAGTCTGTTCACCTCCTGTATTTCTCAAATTCCGGTAAGCCCTGTCATAAACACGGACAACTTTATAGTCTTCGTAACAAAAGCAGGTTAACCGCTCAAACATTCGACGTCCATACTTCCCAAATCCCCATATGGCAATCTTCACCGGAACCCCGCAATTCTTTTTCTTCATTGTCATTCCCGTCAGTTTTACTCTTTCTTTCTGCAACTCAGTTTTTTGCTGCATAATAAGAAGTCTGAGCTCAGCAATTTCATTCCCGGCTTCCGGGTTTTCTTTCAACGATATCCTTGCCAATGCTGCTTTCTTAAACGGTGACAACAGATAATAGCGCAACCAGAGATCCGCCGCAAAAAATTCAAAATACTGCCAGGGTTTACGCCATGTAAAATGAATAATTAAGGCGTCCCTGATCCATTCATACTTGGATTTTCCCATTTGGATATCATAATAATCCGCCAGGTCTTTTGTATCATAAATCCAACAATGATACATAAAATTATAGAAAAAAGGCAAATATTTTACGCTTTCCTTTAATACTGCATTAAAGGTATCCTGATCCATAAACTTGTCTTTATGGCTATTTCTGTACTGAAGCAATAACGCAGGAACATGATCCTCTCTCATTTTTTTCAGGTTCAGCAATAGGACTCCGGCATTGAAATAGTCCTTGTGTTTTACGTTAAGCCGTTTCTGAAAACTATCCGGATCAAAGACCGCGTAATAATCTTTAACTGCTCCGGCATAAACATTTTCAATATTTTCATTAAAGACAGGCGCTAAATCTTTTTGGACAATGATATCCCCATCCAAATAAAGTACCTTCTCTAAATCAGCCGGCAACAGGTCCGGTAATTCAAATTTAAACAAATCGGTGGTAGTAACCGGAAGGTGTTTCATTACAAATCTATCATATTTTTCAGAATCTGCTGTTTGTATTATAAAAATCCGGTCGTACTCTGTTTCCAGTTCCCGGAAAACGGCTATGGACTCATCGGAAAGGCCATTGGCGACCACATAAATATCATATCGTTCTGTGCAGTTCTTATTAGCAATAACTGAAGTGATGGCCACGGCGGTGGGCATTACATAATTCTCATCACATATAAAACACAGAGAAATGATTGCGGGCATAATAAACTCCGTTTTGATTATAAATCACCATTTTCAAGCCTTGCTTTAAGATACGCAACGGTTTCTTTCAGTCCGTCTTCCAACGAAACTTTCGGTTCCCATCCCAGCATTTTCTTCGCAAGGGAAATATCCGGTTTGCGCCGGGCGGGGTCGTCTTGCGGAAGTTCCCGGTACTCAAGAGACGAGGAGGAACCTGTTAACCGGACTATCTTTTCCGCCAGTTCCTTCACCGACATCTCTACCGGATTTCCCAGATTTACCGGCCCGGTAAATCCCTGCGGATTATTCATCATACGGATGAACGCCTCTATCATATCGTCTACATAGCAAAAACAACGGGTCTGGCTGCCGTCACCATATACGGTAATCTTATCACCGCGTAAAGCCTGGATGATAAAATTGGAAACCACACGTCCGTCCTTCGGATCCATGTTCGGACCATAGGTATTAAAAATGCGGACAACCCGGATTTTTGTCCCGTATTGCCTGGCATGGTCAAAGAACAATGTTTCGGCAATACGTTTCCCTTCATCATAACAGGAACGGATGCCGACAGGATTCACGTTCCCCCTGTACTCTTCCGTTTGAGGATGCATAAGGGGGTCGCCGTATATCTCACTGGTACTTGCCTGCAAAATGGCAGCATCGTATTTTTTTGCCAGGTCCAATACATTACAGGCGCCAAAGAAACAGGTTTTGGCAGTATGGACCGGATCCTTCTGATAATATGCCGGGCTGGCCGGACAGGCCAGGTTATAAATCTGTTCTACCGGAATATCTACCGGATCTATAATATCCCGGCGTACAAGATGAAATTTCGGATTTATAAGCAAATTCGCAATATTATTCATTCTGCCGGTAAAAAAGTTATCCAGGCACCAGATTTCATTACCTTCCTTCAGAAGCCTTTTACTAAGTGCAGAGCCCAGAAAACCCGCACCTCCGGTAATTAAGATTTTCATTTCTTCTCTTCGCTTCCTTTCTTCTGAAGTTCTTTGCGTATCATAGTAGAACTGCGCTTCTCCGTATAGGGGAAAAATACCGTATCCGCCCCAAGCTTCTTTAGCTCTTCCTTTTCCCATATCCAATAAGCATTCTCGTCATAATCATCGCCGGAAAAGAAACAGTCAAAGGGACGTTTTTTCCATTCATATAAGCGGGAGACTTCTTTTCTCGATTCCAAAAGAACTACTTCATCCACATCCCTCAATGCACGAAGTATCTCCATACGTTCATCCTGGGGAATCGTCGGATAAATCTTCTTGAACTCATGCACTAATTTATCGGACAATACGCCGATTCGCAGGTAACTGCACTGAGCCTTGGCCCTGCGTATCAGATTCAGGTGACCGATATGGAAAAGATCAAACACACCCATAAGAAGACCTGTGTTATAATGTTTTTTATTGAAAACCTCTTTTTGTTTTTCTTCGCAGTTTTTTACAGCAAATTTATCCATAAAATTATCATTCCCCGCATTTACGTAAAATTATGGGTGTACCAAGCCAGTCTTCATAAATAGTATATGGTTTTACATAATAATCCCCTGTTGCGTAAATCTCTTCAATCAAAAGAGGTGAAATAAACTCACCTTCCTGATAAGCCCAATCAAAAAATTCAACTGCAAAACCTTCTGCCAAATTCCATACTGATTTTAATTCCGTTAATTCCTCTGCGCTTCTTTGCTCTTTATCAAAAACAGGTTCCCCATTTTCTTCCATGCACTTTTGTGACGGTTCCGGAGAACTGAAAAACGGCTCGATAGTAACATATTTTTCCAATAACAACGGATTTTGCCCCCGCAGATAATAATCTGTTCCATCATCTATTAAGGAAGCAGGTGAGTGACAACCAAAAAGAAATCCCTTTATTTTATACGGCAGAACCCGGGAAAGATATTTTTGTACTGTTCCGATGGTAATAAAGTCAACGACAGCATAAGAATTATCAGGCAGTATTCCGCATTTGGCTGAATAATTTAAATAACCTCTTCGCGATTCCTCTGCTGTCATATGGATATAATGCATATGCTTTTCAATGTATTCTGATGCTGTTTCACCTTCTGAATACGGGAGTATCTTTTGCTCTGGTACCTGAAAAAATATTTTTAGCATGCCCTGCAGATTTAAACCTATAGTTTTTCCGTAAGCCTTAAGATCCTCTATTTCTTTTGGCAAATCTATACAGCATAAAGACGCTGATTTACGATTTGCATAGTAATAGACTGCTTCAGGCAGATTATAACGTTTTTGAATATGTTTATAGATATTGTTCGAAAGCCAGCCGTCCCTTGCAAAGAAAAGCACCCCTGAAAAATGCTCTTTTTGCAGGTTTTTAATCAGCCAGGTCATATGACCAACAACTAAAGGAGCTACTACACACAATCCAAAACGCCATAATTGGTTTTCTCCGGATTCAGTCTCATGATTTGGATTCTGAAAAGGATTCCGATAAATCCTGGATATAACCATGCCAAGCAGGCAGCGTTCCATTAAGGACGACGCCGTTTGAATAGTTTTTTCCCATCCCCTGTCAACAGCCATACTCAATGCAGACGGAAGAACAACGCTGCTGATGCCAAGTGATTTACAAGCTTCGCCATCGGCAACCGGATTATCACCAATATGTAAAATCTGATTCGGATTACTGCATAATCGAAGCAATTCTTCATACAAGCCATTCTGTTTAGCTTTCTTCACCTCACAGGAAACTATAATTTTATCATATCCGGAAATGCCATTCACTGACAAGAAGCGCCGAAGAGTATTCTCCGGAAGATACATATCGCTGGTCAGAACAATTCTCTTCCCTGCAGATTGCGCAAAATAAAATAATTCAACAATTTCTTTCCGGGGAAAAAGCATCTCCCGCTCTGTTTCCAGTTCCATTTCCAAAATTTTCCGGCTTGTTTCATTATTCCAATTAAAATGATCCTGCAGCCAGTCATATATTTGCTTAATATCACAAAGCGCTTGATTTTCTTCCGCCCTTATACGCGCAGAAACAAAATTTCTCACATCATACCCGGCCAGAATAATTTTCTGTTCTGTCAAAAAGAAAATATCCCGGGGATATAAAGTCTTTCGTACTAATAACGTGTCAAAAATATCAAAGGAGACTAATTGTTTCTCTAATATTTGTTTTTTAATTTTTTCCTTTAAATCAGGACAAAAGGGAGGTGTCTTTTTGCGTTTTCTGGGTCTGGAAATTAAGGCTGCGGGAGTATATACTTCAACAAACCGGCATGCATCAATTCCGTAACAACGTGGCAAAATATATTCATAAGCAAGCCCCGAGCCAAAATATAATATCTTCTTTTCAAGATTATCTTCCCGTAATTTGCGAAATGAAAGATCCTCGCCTTCTCTTCGTATTATTTCCTTTTCTTTATTTTTAAGAAGACCATATGCTTCTAATTCTTCTATTTGGATATCTGCCGGGAATGTTTTTTTTAAACTAAAACGAATCTCTTTATTTTGCGCATGAAGATAATCTATCAAATCGCAAAATAATTTACGTGCGGATATATCAGATGTAAGTGAAAAACATAAAATAGTTCTCATAGCTTCAAACGCGATAATATCATATGAGTCACACATTCTTTCAGCTTCTTCCAGGCTAAAAGGCTTTGCATTTTCAGCCTGACGGTGTTCTTCAAATTCATCTAACCCATACATGTTGTAAACAGCAATATTATTTTTCATGCAAATACTCCGGATAGAGTAAAATGCATTGACTGCATACCTGACTCTTTCAGTAAGAATAATTACGTCAATACCCATTGCGGAAAGATCTTCTTCTTGCAAAACTTTCAAACCATGAAAGTATTCACCGTTTAAAGGATCTAAACTCATAACACCAACAAAATTAAATGTATCTGCATAATTTTCAATTATCGCTTCAGCGTAATTGCGCGAGCCGTGAAGAACAATCCGGCGGTCCCGAACTCCGGCCAGCCGTTTAGAAAAATTGGCAATTACATACTCGACTTCAGTCATAAAAGGTCCTCCAACTGGATTCGCAGCTTTATCGTCCCGGAATAAAAACACTATAACGCCAGCCAAGAGCTTCCAGTTTCTGTTGCATTTCTTTTTGTGCTGCACCCATCGCCGCTATTACAGCCACTCTGCCTTCGGAAGGCATAACCTCATCAACCTGAAACACTTTCCGTCCGAACAAAACTTCCGGATTTCCCTCATGTTTCGAAACAAGAAAACCATCTACTATATAACCATTACTTATAAAGGCATGATACACCCTTCGCCCTACAATGCCCCCGCCATAAATCCATATACGACAGTTAATCGGTACCGGCATCGAAAGATACTTAATCAAACTTTTATAGTAATCCCCAATGTGTTGTGAAAAGGAATAATAATAGAAATTGCGTAACTCTTCTTTGTTTTGAAACCACTCACGGGGATTTTCTTTTTCTTCAAATAATGAATAAAAACGGTTCATCCTTTCGTACATATGCAAAATATTGAAATATGTACCGGAACTCTTATACCCAGTTTTCTCAACCAGGTCCACCATCGCACAATAATTTACGAAGTAACCATGAAAATCTTTTGGATGGGGCGGACGTGTCATAACCGAGTCTCCCCGGTAACGGCGTATAAAAAAAACTTTAGGAATATAACGAACCCTTTGCGCAAGCAATATTCCTTTGAACGAAAAGTACTCATCCTCATGTTCCGTATGTTCCGGAGAAAAAACTTCATTTCCCAGAAGAAATTCTTTTTTCCAAAAAGTTCGCTGCACATAGCAGTTCCAATCGCGCTGCTCTATAAACAATTCAAACAATTCACGGCCGGAATACACTTTGTCTTCGTATTTTCCCCTTCGCCCACCAAAATAAGTCTCATTCTTATTTTCCAATTCTTTACTTTCAAAAATGACCTGCGAGTCAAAATATATACTGTCAAGTTGATCTCTTTCTGCAAAGTTATAAAGTTCTTCCATGGCCTCAGGTACAATCATATCATCGGAATCAAGAAAATAAATATATTTGCCCCTTGCCATTTCAGTTCCCCGGTTCCTGCCGTAACCCTGCTGATGGTTTTCCGGCAGATGCAGTACCCGGACCCGGGGATCCCTTGCAGCATATCCGTCTAATATCTCCGGGCAGCGGTCCGGGGAGGCATCGTCTATGCAGATAACTTCAATATCCTGTAACGTCTGGTTTAACACACTGTCCAGACAGGCGGGAAGATACTTTTCAACTTTATAAACGGGAATTACGATAGAAACCTTAATCACCGGCAGATCCTCCTCGTTATGAAATACTATACGGCCAGACTAAAGTTCAGAATGGTTCAGTTTTTGGGGAGCGGGTCAAATCTTCACGTATCATCTTCAGTCATCGGTGCCTGTAAAGAACCGTAGCGTTGTCTTCGGGATATTTGCAAGCAGCGTCTCTCTGTCGCCCTCGGCGGCGGCGTTGCGGGCAAGGGAGGCGGAGATGGCGCGCCCTCCGGCCTGTGCGCGCGGAAGCTCGATTACCTCGATACCGTAGCGCGGAAGCATCTCCTTCATCAGCTCGTTGAAAAACTGCATTTTCGGATTGTGCCGTTCATCGCCCAGAAAGCGCCGGGTGATTCCCAGCCTTTTGGCGATGACCTCCGTGAAAATCAGCGTGTCCGCCATGGCGCTCTCCCGCATATCCGCCGGCTTGATTTTTACGAAGTACTCCTGGAACACGTTTCGTGTTGCCTGAAACGGTCCGCCGGGAACAATCTTTACGTTCGGCAAATCCCGGGTTCCCTCTACCGCCATGGCAAAACGTTCGGCGTAGCTGAATATCCCGAGATTGTCTTCGATGAGCAATACAAAGAGTCTGTCCACCTGCTTTGACGCAGTTTCGATCAGATAACGGTGCCCGAGTGTAAACGGGTTTCCGTGCATGACGATTGATCCGACAACCATGCCTTTCTCCGGACGGAAATCGTTAAAATGCAGATCCAGATACAGGCTGTTCACGGCAAGTGCCCGGGAAAGCATGGTTCGCTGCCCCTTCTTCACCTCCCCGGCGAGAATATTGCCCCGCGCCATGCGTTCAAACAGGTCATCCGCATAGATTTTGTTAACCTTGTGGTTGCAGTGTACCGGAAGTTCCAAAAGCCACTCTGCCGGAACGTTGTTCCGATCCAGAAGCTCCATCATGTCAATGGATTCCGTTCCCTCAATCGGTCGGTTTTCCATGTGAATGACCATAATATCGCCAGGTTTCATCGGCGTTATTGTGATACGCGCCATTCTCTGATATGGGGTTTCAAAGCAACCGCAGTTAACAACTCTGCAGGAATAGCCCTCCCGGTTAAGCCGTTCCTGAAGAATACTTTCGATGGTGTATTTGTCCTCTACAAGTCCGCCGATCACGAAGCAAGGGCCGAAAAACCAGATGGTTCGCTCCGCCTCCTCCGGTTGGCCGACAGTCACGCGCTCCCCGTTTACCACATTGAAGTACCGGCTTCTCGTATCTGTCAAACAGGTGTAAATGTTGTTGGCATAAAGGTTGAAATGCATCCTGCCGACCTCGGCGGCATAGCTGCCGGTGTTAAGTTCGCCGTAGAACCCCTGCGCGCAGGATGGAACAACATAGGTATTGAAGTAGTTTACCTCCGGGTTTTCCAGCCATTTCCGCATTCCGGTCCACAGCCGCCTGCGCCCTTCCGTGCTTTTATCATTAGTGTAATACATGTTGTAGATTTTGATCCCGGAATTTGCAAGCTTTCCGATCAGTTCGTCATAAACATGCTCCGACATAATACGTTCAAATTCTCTGAAAGTATGGACAACGTCCCGGCGGTACACGCTGCCGTCCAGCGCCTCGATTACAGCAGCTGCGCCACGGCTGGTCTCCTCATCCACCACAAGGATTGGTGTTTTCTCCTTCTGTTTCTCCGGTATCTCGGAAAAATCTATCTGCCCGCATACAACACCGCACTTCATAAACTCTTCAATCCATCGGTCGATTATTTTCCTTCGCCGGGTATCGGCCTCCGGGACACGGACAATGCGCACAGCCTTCAGCCTGCTCAGGAAAGGACGGACATATCGGTTTTCTACCCACAGATTGCGGTACTCCAGGTACAGCAGATCAGAGCTCCGGGCACACATGCCCAGCAAGAGGCCGTCTTCATTGATCACAGGGATCTCCCGGATTTTTTCTTTCTCCCGAAAGATTTCCCTGGCACGCATAAACTGTTTCCCTTTCAGGAACGTAAAACTCCGGTTGATGGGGACTTTATCCTTTCCTGCTTTTTTTGCCCGTGAAATATCTCCCCAGCTGACAATGCCAAACAGTCGGTTTTTAACCTCAACGAAAACAACATTGCACGGTTTTTCGCACAGGGCTTCCCGGATCACGCCACGATCCAGATTCAACCTTTCCTCCTCAAAGGACAGGATCGGCAGTTGGCTGCGATCATAATAATCCATAATATCGCCGGTCTCCTTGTTTTTTTATTTTATCTCCCACCAGGGCCGGTCTGCAGAGAAAATAATATTTTTATGTGACAGTCTCTTCTCTTTCGCCGGCAGCTCCATATAATTGCTTCCATACCGTTCCGAAAGAATCATATCGTATTGGCAGGGAATAAAAATCCGGAAATCTTCAAACGGAACCTCTGTCAGTGAATCTAACAGTGAAGCCGGATACACATTCGGATTTGGGTACCCTCCGTAATAACAGGCCAGAATAGCCAGTTTATCAGATTTCCCACAGCTTCGGAACAGCTGCTTCAGGCGGTTTCGAATCCATCGCCTGCGAAGGCATCTTGCCAGCAGATAGTAAAAACTTAGCACCTTAGGGTTAATATCCTCCGGCATGCCATGGCCCGGTCTGTACAGTTTTGCCATCAGCAGGCGTTGCCAAAAAGTGATCCGTTTCTGAAGCCGCATCCTCTTTTTCCCCTCTTCCTGGCAATAATCCAATGGAAAAATATCGATAAAGATGCCCTGGTGGCAGTTCCGCCTTTTATGCTGGGGTTCAATGGCTGCTGTACCGCTGCGCCGCAGCTTGGCATAACCGCCATAAAAAATGTTTTCTGCGTTTGCAGGAGTCTGCAGAAAGAACGGTTCCTGAAAAACTTGCGGAGCAAGTTCAAGCAGGCGGTCATAATCCTTACGGGGCATAGCAATGTCCACATCGTCGTCCCAGGGAATAAACCCCTGATGACGCACAGCCCCCAGTAATGTTCCATGAATGGCAGTATAACGCAAACCTTGTTCCCGGCAGACCTGATCCAGTTTTTGCAACAGTTCTTTCTGTATGCCATGAACCGATTCCAGCATCTTCAACCGTTGTTCCAACGGGTCTGAGGCAGCCAGATTCAATCTGTTTTGGTTAATACGACGGGTATCACCAGCCTGCCGTGACCATCGGTAAACCTGGCGAAAGCGTTTATATTTCCGGTTATCGGAAACAAATGCATTTTCCCGCTTTTGAAATGCTTCCCAGTTTTCCGTCAGCCCAAATTCCTTTTTAATTTGTTCCAGCGGCAGCACTCTTTCCAGTTCCGGGATATGGAGCCAGGTATAGAACAACGCCCGGTACAGGATATAGCCAACCGGGCAGTTCTTCACGCAGAACTCCTGGTCGTAGTACCGTATCCCTGAACCTGTCCAAAAGGCATTATAGGGAATCATGTCGATCATGCCTTCCGCCAGGACAGGCCCGATTGTATCCTTTCCGATATGCCAGTCACGCCGGCAGGGGTAGTCCTCCGGTTCCACAAGTGAAGAAGATTGCAGGATATCTTCACGCAATATCTTAAATACGGAAAGAATGGCTTCCGGCCCCTGTTCCATCTGGCGCCGGATATAAGACAACAGGGATTCTTCTTCAATTTTTGGCATTTCAATCCCGGTGCCCGTCCAACGCTGGGGAACTGTCAATACTCCCTGTTGCGATACTCTTTCCAGATTGTCATATGCCAGACGTAATGTAGGTATGCCTTGCGGCCAGACAGGCCGTTTTTCTACCCGCTTATCTTTATAACAGATGGTAGCAAAAGCATGTTCCGGTCCCCGGTCCGTAGAAAGCAGGGCAAAGTCCACTGCAGGCAACTCTGCTCCGGTGCCTTTCCGGTACACTGCCAGATAACTGTTGGCCATGTGGGGCAGCATTCCTTCATGGATGATGTCGTTATACAGATCCTGTTCACTGGCAATGCGGGCAGAAGAAAAAGGGTCTAAAGCAAAGACTCTGTCCCGGATGCTCTCTATATTTTTTACGGAATCGGTATAGACTGCCTGGGTCCACAGGCTGTCCGGCATGGGATAGTAGTAAGCTTCAGGTACAAAACCTGCATTTGCCGCCAGCCGGTCCATCTCCTTCCGGCTTAACCGGTTTGATTTTCCCGGCGGCAGATTACCAAACGGCACCTGCTGTACCTCGTCCGTGCCGCCGCAAAAATATTTCAATCCAAAACGGTTTTGATAAACCAGCAGCAGGACACCGCCCGGTTTCAGATGCGCATGGCAGGCTTTCAGTAACTCTTTTCCCCGCCCCTGCCGGTGTTCTATCTGGTCAGCCAGCACAACGCAGTCATACAACTTATCTTCAGGTAAAGAGAAAATATCTGCCTGCTGAAACGCTATCCGTTCATTGCCGCTGTATCGCTTTTGGCAGGATGCAAACCGCAAGGCATTTTGCTCCAACGCGGTGACATGGGCGCACCGGTCCGCGATGCTTCCGGTCAGGGTGCCAAACCCTGCCCCCGGCTCCAGTACCTGCCAGCCAGGATCGAAGGGGAACCAGCACAATAGAGACCTGCGCAGGGAGCTCAGGTGATACACAAATTCCCATTCTTCTTTTTCAGCGATTACATCGTCATACTGGTCCGGACGGTAATTTTCAATTATGGAAGCAATCTCCGGATCAAGCCGGTTTTTATCTGTCATAACGCCTCTTCAATCTTTTCCGCGATTCTCTGGTTCTCTATCTCATTCAGGTGCGAGGGTATCGCGCCGTACTCGTACTTTTCATCGGTAAAATACAGGTCATTCCCCGCCGGAGAAATAACCGGCGCTTCCGGCAGAAGCTGTTTCATATACCGGTAGTACTGCCGCAGGACAGCATTCATTCGCCGGATTGAGTCCAGGTTATCAAACGGT
>JAEEGH010014412.1_pt1 | contig 17350 bp, 22 predicted proteins | sample 9134181 | NCBI WGS metagenome assembly JAEEGH01 (sample SAMN16246544, study PRJNA631951) | gut metagenome | biome: gut microbiome; feature: rumen; material: DP-attached | host: Bos | place: Iran: Karaj | collected 2018-10
TTAGGCCCGAATGCCTCTACCAATTTAGAACCGGTAGTCAATATATACGTCCGAAGACGCAAGACATATTGTAGCCACTAAACGCCCGCTTTGTCAACACCAATTATAAAAGAGCCATCCTATAAGGACGGCTCTGATAAATCGATTCAAAAATTATAGATATTGAATAAAGCAATCTTTTATTTCTCAGAGAAAACTTCTTCTTCGGAAAAATAAACGCCTTCTTCCATTTCCTTATCTATTTTATCCAGCTTTGTCTTTTCGGAAGGTGTTACCTTTGTGAAGTCTTCGTCCCATGTGCGGACTAACAGCTTTAACAAAGCATTCACAGTTACAAGTTCTTCTTCCGGCAGCATTTTAACTAAATCAATGGTTTGCGAAGTAAGTATTGACATTCTTAACACCTCCTTACTTATATATGTCTCCGCGTGATCCTATATCGATGATAAATAAGACTAAAAGAGTGTTTCTCTCATATCTGTAAATAACACGATATTTTCCGATGCGAAGCCTCATCCGACCATCATCATATCCACGCATAGGCTTTATATCGCCCTTTGACGGTATTATTTTGATGCCCTCGATTCCCTCTTTAATTTGGTTTCTCAATTTGGGGTCAGCATTTTTCAAAAAGTTTCGAGCTTCCCTTGAGAAACGGACTTCATCAACTTTTTCCATTTTACCTTCTTTCCCCGGCATTGCCGGAATTAAATGGTTCAATCCCTTCTCCGGGAAAAGAAAGTGTATGCATAGGTTAACTGACCCGGGAGCGTGCATTCCCGGGAACTGTCCTATTTATATTTTCTTTGACAACTACTGCTCTCCGATTACATTATATCGCTATTAAAGGCCTTTGCATATCGGAGAATTGCCGTAAATCTCGTACGAATTACAGTAAAAAAGAACCGGTCTGTCGGATTTAAATTCCGAACCTGACCGGTTCTTTAGTGTCTCATTTAACCTGAAAATTTATCTATCAGTATTTTCCGTAGAAGATTCCAGCAATGGGTGAATCTTCGGAAAGAATGATTGTGTCGTCACCGTTTGCCATGCTTGCCCTGAGTGCATCGAGAGCTCTTACGTAGGAGTAGAAATCCGCCTTGCTCTCATCCGAGTATGCGTCGGAAAGTATCCTCATGTATTCCGCTTCGCCCTCAGCCCTTATAGCTTCTGCCTGAGCCTGCGCGTTGGAGATGGTGATGGAAACCTCCCTGTCGGTGGTGTTCATTATGATCTGGGCCTGTGCGTTACCTTCTGCGGTGTACTGTGCGGCGATGTTCTCTCTTTCGGAGATCATTCTGGTATATACGGCCTGCTTGTTGTCATCGGGAAGATCAAGCTTCTTGACATCAACGGTGATGATCTCGATTCCGTACTGTGATTCAACGCTGTTGATCTGTGCCATGATCTCTTCGGTAAGTGAAGTTATCTCAACAACAGCGGTCTCCTCATCAACGCTTATATCCCTGGAAACGACATCTGTGTCAGCTTCCGCGATGGTAACGGTCATCTTTCCGTCACGGCTAAGGATGACTGCATCCTGTGTCATGTTGGAGATGGTGTTCTTGGTCGCGTTGTAAACGATGTTGTCGATACGGTTCTCGGCATTTGTAACGGATCCGCTCAGTGTCTGCGCGAACTTGAGAGGATCGGTGACACGCCAGAGAACATAGCTGTCGACGATCATGGTCTTCTTATCGGAGGTTATAACGTCGGATGCGGGAAGGTCGTAGATGAGGATCTGATCGGGAACCACATCAACGGTCTCGATAAAAGGAACCTTGAATGAGATGCCGGGTGTGGATATGACTCTTTCTACCTTACCGAATCTTCTTACCAGCTTGTACTGGTTTTCATATGTAACTATCATGCATGATCTGACAATGATGAGTGCGAAGATCACGACTGCGAAGATCACCCATCCCTTGAAAGATCTTTTTTCTTTTTTATCTGCGGCTTTTGTTCTTCCCTTCTTGGGATTGCCGTTTGAATCAAAGCTTTCAAATTGTGCCATTTTTATATCCCTCTGTATCAAAATCCTGTTTCGGTTGTGGTTGTGGTATTGGGAACTGCCTGATACTCAAAGAAGCTGTCAAGCGGAAGCATCGTCTGGGTGGTTCCGTCTGAACTCTGGATGACAACCTTGAGTCCGGGAAGAACATCTTCCATGGTCTCGTAGAACATTCTTCTTCTCGTAACCTCGGGATAATTGATATATTCCTCGTAGAGGGCGTTGAATCTTGCTACCTGTCCGTTTGCTTCGTTGATCCTCTCCTGCTTTGCGGCTTCGGCTTCCTGGATGATCCTGTCGGCTTCAGCCTCTGCTGCGGGGATCTTCTCATTTCTGTATTTGTTGGCGTTGTTGACCGAGGTTTCCTTTCCCTGCTTTGCGGTCTCAACCTCTTTGAATGCCATGCTTACTTCATCGGTGGGAGGCTCCGCATCCTGGATGGTGATATTGACGAGCTGGATGCCGATATCGTAAACCTCGAGCTTGTCGATTATCATCTGCTTGATGTTGGCCTGGATCTCATTCTTGCCGGTGGTAAGAACGCTGTCCACGGTGTAGGAACCGATCGTTGTCCTTATGCAGTTCTGTGCGATATTCTTGAGGATCTCTACAGGGTCCTCGGAAGCATAGAGCGCCTTTACGGGGTCGGTGACTCTGTATTCCGCATAAAAGTCAACATGGAGGAAGTTGTAATCGGAAGTGATCATCATTGCTTCCTCGCCGGCTCCGGTTGAGTTGTATCCGATGCTGAAGCCGTTGATGGTGGTAGAAACCTTATCGACGGTCTGGATAAAGGGTATCTTGAAATGCAGTCCCGGTGTGGTCACAGCCTGGGGTGAACCGAAAGTGCACACGACTGCCTGCTCTTCCTCTCTGATGGTATAAAAAGAACCGCTCACGATTATTCCTGCGACAAACAGGATGATGACCGCGAGAACGATCTTTTTTGATGTGGCATTAAAGATCTTGTTTTTCACTGTTTCTCTCCTTAACTTTCTTCCCTGTACTGTTTCTGTGATTCGATGTACAGGTCTTTTCCGGTATGGTCGATGACGACTATAACGGGCAGATCCTTTACTTCCAGTTTCCTGATCGCTTCGGTTCCGAGATCGTCATATGCGACTACTTCGGAAGAGATGATGCATTTGCTCAGGAGTGCTCCCGCACCGCCTACGGCGGCAAAGTAGACCGCGCCGTTACGGATCATTGCATCCTTTACTTCCTGTGTTCTCTTTCCTTTTCCTATCATTCCGATAAGACCGAGGTCAAGAAGCTCGGGTGCGTACTTGTCCATACGGCTTGCGGTGGTGGGACCCGCGCTGCCTATGGGCCTGCCTTCTCTTGCGGGAGAAGGACCCATATAGTAGATGGTCTGACCCTTTATATCGATCGGAAGGGCCTCACCCTTTCGAAGGGCTTCGTACATTCTCTTGTGAGCGGCATCCCTGGCGGTATAGATGGTGCCGGTCAGATATACGTAATCGCCGCAGTTAAGCGACAGTGCGTCCTCTTTTGACAGAGGCATGCTTATCTTCTTATCCATGATGCCTCCTTACAGACTTCTTACGCTGTGACGGTTTACGTGACAGCAGATGTTTACGGCAACGGGAAGTCCTGCGATGTGCGTCGGATAGGTGAGGACGTTGACCGCCATTGCGGTGATCCTCCCTCCGAGGCCGCCGGGGCCGATGCCTGATTTATTGATGCGGGTGAGGAGTTCTTCCTCAAGTTCCTTTACGTAGGGGATATCGGAATGTTCGCCTGCGGGACGTAAGAGCGCCTTCTTGGAAAGGAGCGCAGCCTTTTCGAAGGTTCCTCCGATCCCCACGCCTACGACCATGGGAGGGCATGCGTTGGGACCTGCGTCATTTACGGCGGTAAGCACGGCATTTTTGACACCTTCGATTCCCTCGGCAGGCTTGAGCATGAAGATCCTGCTCATGTTCTCGCTGCCGAAGCCCTTGGGTGCAAGTGTGAGTTTTAATCCGTCTCCGGGAACTATGTCGTAGTGGATGACTGCGGGAGTGTTGTCTCCGGTATTGACTCTCTCCAGGGGATCTCCCACAACAGATTTTCTTAAGAAGCCTTCGGTATATCCCTTGCGAACGCCTTCATTGATGGCGTCCGTGAGGGTGCCTCCGGTGATATGAACGTCCTGTCCGACTTCGGCAAATACGACCGCCATGCCTGTATCCTGACAGATGGGAATGGTATCGCTTCCTGCGATCCTGAGGTTTTCTTTGAGCTGGCCGAGGACCTGTTTGCCGAGGGGCGAGATCTCATTCTTCTCGGCATTGTCCAGAGCCTTTTCCATATCGGGGGTGAGGTAGTGATTGGCCTCAATGCACATCTCCGATAAGGTTTCGGTGATGATCTTGGAATCTATTTCTCTCATTATTTCGTAAGTATTTCCTTTACACTGACTAGTTCTTCGCTTGAAGGCGATGTGGGTTTCCAGAGAATGGTCTGGCCGTCTCCTTCATACCTGGGGATGAGGTGGAGATGGAAATGGTTAACGGTCTGGCCCGCTGCCGCGCCGTTATTCTGGACGAGGTTAAGGCCCTGTGCCCCGAGCTTTTCGACGAGCATGCATCCGAGCTTCTTGGCAAGCTTCATTGCCTCCGCAGCGGTATCATCGGGAAGCTCGAAGAGGTTGTCCGCATGGTCCTTGGGAAGGATGAGGGCATGGCCCTTGGTTGCGGGACCGTTATCGAGAATCACGTTGAATCTTTCATCCTCATAAATCGAATTGGTAGGGATGTCACCGTTTGCGAGTTTGCAGAAAATGCAATCATCTTTTTTCATTATGAATGATCCTCCGGTATCAATGTGTGAAAACAAGAACCTTATCAAGACCGCTGAGGAGCGAGAATTCGCCCTTCATGCCTGCCATCGCTCCCGACATGAATGCTCTCTGGAATGACATTCTTCCGGAGACGATATCCTCCATGACATTCCTGTTGAGGGTCATCCTTATGTCACAGGTATCGGCTTTGTCATATCTGACGTCGATCTTGGGACCGGTGATCTCGATTATAAGGTCTTTTTTCTTTTCTTCTATATCAAGCACAAACACTCCCGATACGCCCTGGGCGGGTTTGAATGCTCTCTTTATATCTGTGATGTACTCTTCTTCGCTTCCGGCGTCCTCACTCATCAGGATGCCCTTGAAGTGGACCGCAAGCTCCTGAATGTCTTCCTTTTGCGTGCGGACATAATTCTCATCGGATACGTACTCGGAGAGCTGCTCGGCCTCGGGTACGGACAGATTGAGGGGATTGGGGGTCCCGACTCTCTGGGTAAGAACGTTCTTGCTGGAAGGAAGGGTTTTCTCCCTCTGGTTGACGCCGCGGTAGAGCTTCTCTGCGAAGGACTCGATGACGGAGATATACTCGCTGTTAACCTCGAGATCGAGGGGATTGTCGATGTAGCCGGAAATTCCGGTAAGGACCTTTCCTCCGAGGGTCTCCCAGGCATTGGCAAGGTCAGCGATGACCTGTCTTTCGCCGTAGGTCTTGGCAATGACAACGGGCATCATATAGATCTCGCTGATCCTGGACTTGTCGCCGAACTGCCAGCAGGCGTCAAGGAACTGGAGCATGTATCCGCCCATTCCGAACCACTCGACCGTCGATGCGAGGACTATTCCGTCCGCATCCTTGACCGTCTGTGACAGAGTGGGGATCGTATTCTTATATTCGTAAAGGTTGTAAAGGACGACCTTGACCCTGAGTTCTTCGAGAACCTTCTGCATTCTCTCTATGACAGGGCGCGTGGGATCGTCGATCACACCTCTTCCGCCGTAGTAAATATGTATGACCATACAGACTCCTTTCAGACTCTTCGATTATACATCTCCCGAGGCAAAATAAAAAACTCCGGGCATCATATTTGTTCCCTCTAACATCTCCAGCATCCTTATGATACGGTCATCTATGCGGTGATAGACGCTCGTGATGCTGTTTTCCCAGGGCATAACGCTGACATAATCCCTTTCATCGCCCTTCAGGAGCGAAAGAAGGGTCATCCACTCAGCTCCGTTCCTCTGTTTGAGCCGTCCGAAATCAAGGCTGACATAGTCGGGACCGCCGTGGGAGTTCTCTTTAAGGAACTTCTTTATTATCTTCTCGTCATCCGAAGGCTTTACGTGGAAAATATCGTGGTCTATGCGGAGCACGGTCTTTGTCCAGACGGTTTCCTTCTCCTCCCGGCCGCGGTTTTCGGCCTTTATAAAGGACTGTCTTCCGTAGGCATCGGTCTTCCTGATATATGTGGCATTCTCCTTACCCACACCGGAGCCCGGCGCTTTGAGAAGGATGGTGTCATCGGAAACAAAGTGGTCCCACATTACCCTGCCGATCTTCTCAAGAGGAAAGGGGAAATCCAGGGATGACTGAATCTTAAGAACAGGATATCCCAGGTCGGCAAGATGGGCGATCCCCGCCCTGCCGGCAAAATTATCCTTCATATCCGATAGTGCTTTGTCAAAGTGTTTATTCTCGGACATTCTCGGGAAGCCTCCCTGTAAACCTTACGGAATTTAATATATCATATCGGAAAGATCGTAACAATTAACAGAAAAACCGACAGGAAAACCCCTGCCGGTCACATTCTTATCATATCCATTGTTCGATCCTGATATTTCTTACTCTCTTAAACTCCCTTATATTGTTCGTGACGAGCGTGCACCCCGTAGCCCTGGCATGAGCTGCGATCATAGTATTCAGGGCACCGATGGGAATTTCCGATCTCTCAAGTTCGGATTTTATCATACCGTATTCACAGGCCGCACGGTCATCAAAGGGAAGGATGGTGATGCTCGAAAGCAGCAATACCAGCGCGATACGGTTTCTCGCGGCATTGGCTCCCTTTTCAATGGCATAGGAAACCTCGGAATAAGTAACCGACGAAATACAGATGTCGCTTGTATCGACCTGTTTCATCATCTCCAGAACCTCTGCGGGTCTGTATTTGATCAGATATATGAAGGTGTTCGTATCAAGCATATATCTCATAGGCTTTCCCGTTCCTGAGCCCCCTGATATTCCCTGTCAACTTCGAAAACATCTTCCGAAAACATATTCAGGGCCTTCATAAACTTATCCCACTTATCGCCCTTGGGAGACAGTACTACGAAGTCACCGACCTTCCCGATCATGACTTCATCGCCTTCAAACCTGAATTCCTTGGGTAATCTGACAGCCTGGCTTCTTCCGTTTTCGAATAATTTCGCAGTCATCATAATAATCACCTGCCTTTGTGGCTACAGTATATATTATGATATATATCGTGTCAAGCACATATTTTACGGGCTTTTCAGGTGATTATCACGTTATGTGAAGATCAGCTTTTTGGTGGCGAGTTTTATCTCATCGCCCTTGGACAGCTTCTTCTGCTCATAGGGCTTAAGCCTGACTCCGTTCTTGAAAGTTCCGTTCGTCGAGTTTAAGTCCTCGATATAGTAATCCTCATCCTTCAGGAAGACCCTTGCATGCATCCTGCTTATCTCCTTTTCGTCTATGACAAGGTCTGCATCCTCGCCCTTTTTTCCTATCACGATGCTTTCTCCGTTCAGGACGCGGAGGCATTCCCCGTTCTCGGCATTAAGCCTTCTTGTCCCGTCATCGGCGGACAGGTCGACGAAGACCGTACCTTCGGAATCCGCATCTTCGGGAGATTCCGCGTCGCTGTACCTGATCTCCTCCGCGACGACCGGCTCAGGCTCATTTTCAAACTCATATTCCTTCCTGAGCTTCCGGTCCTTATTCCGTATCCTGGAAAAGAAAGAAATGATCCCTCCGCTTTTCGGTTCACGCCCGGCGGCCGTGTCCTCACGTTTCTTCTCTTCGGGACGGAGCTTTACGGGCCTTTCCCAAAAATCGGTGAACCCATCCCCTATCGCCTCCGAACAGGAATAGATTTTATTCATATCTCCGCTTCTGTCCGCCCCGGATTCATTCTTTTCCGCATTTTCCCCTTCTCCGGCCCGCTCTGCGTTCACCGGAACGGATACCGGGTTCTTGAGTTCCTCTATGTCCGAATATATCTTTTCATCTATATAGGCATCTCCGCCCGATTTGTACTGCTCGGCAACCAGGTATACACATCTGACCAGTTCCTCGTCCTCATAATCCACATGCCCCACGATAAAATCCACCATCTCGGAAAACCCGTTATCCTCGTCAAGATACGGAACATACAGATATCCGAAATTGCCGGTCTTAAGGTCCCGGTAAACATTTCCCGGGTTCCATATCAGATTCGAGGGATCGAGCAGAAACCTCACAGCCTCGCTTCGGATCCTTTTCATCGACGAAAAAAATGATATGACCCAGTCGCGGTCCAGCGGCTTTTTCGAATACAGGGTGCTGATATTCTGCTTAGAGGTTATGTCGTAATACATATATGCATCGGAATCGATATATCTGATCTCAAAGGGAAGAAGCCCCGTGATCCCGCCTCTTTTCATGATGCAATACTGGTACTTGCGTTCATCCGGAAGGGAAAGTTCCCTGATACGGACATAATTGTTTCTGAGTCCTCTCACATATTCGCTGACGATCATCGTTACTCCTCTCTGTTAAGCTCACTCTTCGCCAAGCGAAGATGAAATGTATTCTCCGGCCTCCAGTGCCTTCCTGTATGTTCTGATCACAAAAACCTCCGGAAGGATCGTCCTTTCCCTTTCCGACGTAGCGGACATCGAACCCGGCACATCCCACAGTCCGGATATTCCCGCAATGGATCCGCTGCTTCCCGTAACGGAGCATGAAACGCTGCCACCCCTGCATGAAGCGGATATATCACCGAAACTCCAGGCTATGTAATGATCCTTATAGCGACCCTGCATCTGTTCGACGATATAGGCTGCTTTTTCATCCGCATTCATATCCTTCTGTTCCATGCATCTGACAACTACAGCACAGGTATCCATATCCTGGAGGACTCTGTCATATCTGAAAAACCATATCCTCATGACCAAAATGACGATCCCCAGCACCACGGGCATTATCATTGCCGCCTCTATGGTCAGGTAACCACCCGTATGATCCCCTGTTTTCATATTCCATACCTCCCTGCTGTAAGTTTCAGCACAATGTAAGCCCCCGTCAGAAAAGGAACAAAGGGCATCCGGGAATTCTTTCCCACCCTGTGCAGCGCCAGAAGTATTCCCGAAAAAACCGCCAGTGAAAAGCACGCAACGCATGACACCACTGTCACAAAAGAGCAGTTTTCAAACATCCCCATCATGATAAGCACAATCCCATCGCCTCTTCCTACCTTATCCGAGATAAATGACAGTGCTGTCACCGTGATCCCGGGCAGGGCCCCCAGCAGAGCAACCGTAAGTAGCCTTTGCTGTTCCGTTGAAGGCCCCGACAGGAGAAAGAATAGTGCCAGCCTGACTAACGCCAGGGCTATGCCGGCTCTCAGGATCGCTACGGGAAGCTTCCGTGTCCGTATATCATAAACCGACAACGCTGTCATAAAAATGAGCAGTACCGCACCGAATATATCCATCATCCGCCTCCGCATCTTGAACACGGTCTTCTCGATACCGCCGCCTCCGATATGGGAACGGCGGTGTAAGATCTGGTCAGGGTATAGCATTCACCGCTAAAGTGATATCTGTCGCCCGAAGAGCATATATATACGGTTTCCGGGGGCTCACCCTTTGCGCATATCTCACAGGGATAATAGTTTCCGCCGCTTCCGTTTCTTTCGTCTCCCACGGCTGAATATTCAACGGGTCTTACGGACAGTCTGAGGTGGGTGCATGAAGTCGTAAGATGATAAACCTCGCTGTTTTCCGTGATGTAGACGATCTGCTCCTGAGATTCCGCCCCCGCATTTCCCGTTACGGCATATCCGTTCCAAAGATGTCCGCAGAACCTCCCGGCCATCATAAATGACCGTATCCCCGCTATGTTAAAGGGAGTACCGACCCTGTAGGATAGCCTGATGTCCAGAATGTCATCATCCAGTGAGCTTCCGTAGAAATTCAGCCCTTCCTTCCCGCTCGTAAGCGGTGACGAGTCAAGATAGTCTTCACCCAGCTCACCTATCATCCTGTACCTGACGTAGGTATATGAAAGAGCCGTGCCCTCCGCCATCGAAAGTATGGTTTCCATATCCGCGGGGGATATATTCGCGGACCCCGGCGCACCTGCTGTTTCGGATGAACTCTCCGTTCCCGCCGGGTCCGGTGTCCCGGATGACGATCCGGCGTCCGATGCCCCGATATGACCGGTTGCCCCCAGCTCTTTCATCGGATCCGTCAAAAGGCTCCCGTACAGACAGACCTCATTTCCGGCTCCGTGGAGGGCATACTCGAGATTTCCGTAAAGCCTTATCATCTCCAGCGAAGCCGAAAGGTTAATGAAGAAGAACAGGAATACCGGCAGCACTATAGCCGCTTCGACAGTCATGCTGCCGGCGAGCAGGGATGTCTTCTCTATGCGGGAACAAAATGACAGTAGTAGTTGTTGTCCCGGAGAAGACTTGCCTTCTTGTTTGCTATTCAAATGATCGGGGTGTAATAGCCTCCCGCATAAAAAAGACATCTCTGCCCTGTTCCTCTTCTCTTTTTTAATACTTAAGCCTTCGTTTGATATTCACAGTGTTTCCGAACGGACTGTTTATGACGGCGCTGCATTCGATCATTTCCATACAGGCATCCATCCTGAAGTTTTCATTTCCTCCGCTGAGCCTGATATCTGACTCGATGATATCCATGGCTCTTGCGGTCAGCTTTTCGGTATCGGTCAGGAACATAAATATCCTCAGGTAATCTTTGTACGAAAGTCCCGTTTCGGTTCCTGTGAACGGCCCGGGATCGTATCCCGAAAGTGCACTGAGCATCTCACTGTGCCAGGTAGTGTTGTCCTTCATGAACGGGATCTTTCCCCCGGAAAGAAGAACTTTTGTGTCATACCTGCCCTCAGCCAGGGCCCACGCCAGCAATATGGCCTGCGTAAGAAGCGGGGACATTTCTTCGATCATGCAGACGGTGCAGATTCCCTCTGCCAGAAGCTCGGCATCCGCCTTCCTGGAGGCATCGGATTCGAGATATATAAGATCCATTCCCGCCCTGACCGCCAGAAGCCTTACGGCCACACCGTTCAGGTTTTCGGTATCGTTTGACTTTCCCGATATCAGATATTCGATCTGATAAAGCAGGGCATCCGAATCATCCGTATCTCCGTACATCCCCATATACCTCATCAGGTATTCACCGAACAGTGCCTTGTCCAGAGCTTCATCAACGATTCCTTCATCTGAGGATGCATATTCAAGGGTTCCCGTGCTGATATCACCGGCATTCATTCTTCCCGAGATGATAACGCTTAGATCGAGCTGCCTTCTCGAAAGCTTTTCGGGGTCGTCTGTCACAAATCCGAGTATTCCGCTGTTCACACTTCCGGCTATTCCGCTCACGGGGGAGCTGTACTGCTCGGGAAGAGACGGAAGCTCGGGTTCGGGCGGCGCCTCTTCTCCTGCTTCTTCCGCCGCTTTACAAGCTTCCTCATATTCTTTTTCCCGGGATTCCCTTTCAGATTCCCTCCCGGTTCGTTCCGTGGCCGCTGCCAGAGATACCGCAGAGCTTTGGGAATTCAGATCCCCCTGCACATCCATTGCATCAGCAGCTGTGATCTCCGTGCTTGTTGCCCATCCGATCACCTCCTGTGCCATGGTCAGTCCGAGGTCATCCTTTATGGCATCGACGGCACAGGCTCTGAACACGGCTCCGTGGTCGTCGGTAAGATAGCTGACCGAATCAACCGAAGCACTTTCCGGATACGCACCTACAAAATCCCTGTAATCAAGCCAGGGCATCGGGACATCCGGGTCATAATTTTTCTCCATATAATCCCTGAAATGCAGCGAAGTCTGTCCCATCCCGGATTCCGCCGTCCCGTACGAGGAATCGATCGCGAATATGTTGTATTGCCGCATAAGCTCCCGGTTATATTCGGCGAGGACACTTCTCATTGCGGTATCCGTTATGACCTCCGCCTGCATTCTCATGGCGCTTCTCCTCGCACCCTCGATCATGGTCATGCAAAGACTCAGAAGAACGGCGAGCGTTAGCGTCATATAGACGGTCAGGTATCCGCCGCAAGCCCTTCGCCGCATCATACGGAATCGGTCTGTGTGGTGATCTTGTCAAAAAGATTTTCAACTATCTCCGTGATCCTGCTCTTGAAAATGATCACAAGTCCCACAAGCACAACGATAATAAGGATCACCTCCACCGTTCCCATCCCGTCATCTTCCCTCAGAAAATCTCCGAATCCCTTTAATCTCATCATCTTCCTATCCTCCTTATATCTTTATTCCGGTCATCGCCGGCATCATTATCATCACCATCACAACCGCAAGCATCATCATCATTGGTGCAAGGAGTTTGGTCTGTGCCTTCTCCCCGGCCTTTCTTGACTCCAGTATCCTTTCGTGCATCGATGTATATGCTTCGTCCTTAAGCCTTCCGGGAAATCCCGGATTTCCCCTCTTCAGATTCTGTGAGAGCAGTCCGGAAAGCTTGATATATTCGGAAAGTCCGATCCTTTTCCCGAATCTTTCATAAACCTGCGTTTCGCTCAGGCCCTGTTTCATCTCAAGGCAGGCTATCTTCATCTCCCCCAAAATGCATTCGTCACTTTCTTCGGGCGCATCCTCCGCGATCCTGGTAAATGCCGCTTTTACGGTCATGCCCGCGCCGATGTACAACGCCAGCTGCCGCAGGATCTTCGGATAACTCCTCCTCATGTTCTCCTTTTTCTGCTCGGTCTTGGAAGTAAGATCCTTTTCCGAAGCCATATATATGACCACACCGACTACGGCGAAGACCGCCATGATCAAAAAGCCGTCATCCTCCACCCTGTATTCCCACATAAGTTCCCTCCCGTCATACTCTGCCGGTAAGGTCCAGACCTTATCCTCACGCGTGTCCTTCTGACTCTCCGACAGGTACTCCGTAAGCCCCGCCTCAAACATCTTTTCATCCGTCATATCGGGACGGACGATGCCGACGGGAAGCTCCAGGCTCTTTTTGTAACCCCCGTACGAATATGTGACGGTAAGCGTAACTTCCTCTTCCGATGACGGATCGACTCTTCCCCCGTACGCACTGACCCTTTTGGGATCCGATGACTTCCATATGCATTTAAAAGGGTATCCTTCGTATTTTTCCGAAAGCGACAGGTCCCTGCTGATATGCGTAATATCCGGATTTGCACCGAGTATCAGTTCCCCGATCTCCTCCTCAAACCTTTCTGAATATGAATCCAGCTCCGCCTCGCTCAGCAGCCTCGGTTCAAGAATTACATCTATCTCAAGCTTTTCTCCTCCCGAGATTGCATAAAGCTCCAGGCGCTCCTTCTTACCGTTCCACTCGTTTCTTTCGAATCCCGAACCTGAAATGCTCCTTCCCGTAAGGGCGGATATCTTCATAAAGCACCCGAGGATCATCCCGGCAAGAACAGTCACCAGGGTCACCTTGATCCTCTTTATGCAAAAATCGCTGTAAAGCTCTCCTATATCCCCGGATGGGTTAAGGAAAACCAGCTTTTTTATGACCGATTTATCGGGTTTCCTCCGTGAAAAAAGATTCTTGTACAAGAACCCGCAGATCTTATCAAGCATTCTTCACCCCTCCTCAAGTCCGGCAAGAACCTTATCCCCGAGGACAAATCCCGCCAGATATATACATAAAAGTCCGGTCATAAGTAATACTCCCGTCAGATTTCCGTACAAAGGGTCAAAATATCCCGGGCTCGTGACGCCGACATAGGCGAGTATCCCAAACGGCATGATCCTCATGATGTTCAGCTCCATCCTTCTTCCCGAAAGGGTTGCGTCTATCTCCTCCGTCGTCTCGATCATGAGTGAGATGGTATCGGCGGCAGAGGATATTATCTCGGGCATGCTCCCGCCGTATCTTTTGGCGATCGCAAAGACCTTCGCAAAATCGGAGATTGCCTCGCTCCCGCTCCGCTCACCAAGATCCGCCAGCATTTCCTCAAGGGTTATGTTCAGGATCATCCCCCGCCTTAAGGCCTCAAGCTCCCCGCAGATAAAAGCCTCCCGTCCGAACTGTCTTTCCATGTCCTTCCCGCTCTGGACAAAGGCATTCTCAACCGAATACCCTGCCTTGAGTGCGGTCTCCACTCCGCGTATCGCCTCACCAAACTGGGATTCCAGAGTCTTCCTGTCCTTCGCCGCAAGGCTCCTGCCTTTTTTACGGAAATACAGGATCCCGATAAAGGAAAGAGGGATGACTGCCATAAAACTTCTGTAAAAGAAATACGAAAGGAGAAGCACGCACCCGACCGCCTCCGCAACCGTCCTAACCAGTTTCGGGGCATCCCACTTAACCGAGTGATAATCCCGCGCGCCCGAGCTTTTCCCTGTTTTCAAGTTCTCCCGTTTTCCGCAGAGTACCTTTGACCCTGCAGTTTTCATATCCCTCTTCAACGAAACCATATAGCCTTTTAAGGGATATTTCTCCGTTCTCATATCCGCAAACCTCCGATATATCCAGGACTTTTCTGGTCCTGTCCCTGAGTCTTCCCAGATGAACTATCACATCAAGTCCCGATGCGATCTGTGCCCTTACCGCAGAAAGCGGAAGCTCCGCAGCCATGAGCACCATGTTTTCAAGTCTCGAGAGCATATCCCTCGATGAATTGGCATGTCCCGTGGACATCGATCCATCGTGCCCGGTGTTGAGACACTGGAGCATATCCAGCGCCTCGCCTCCCCTGACCTCGCCGACGATTATCCTGTCCGGACGCATTCTCAGGGAAGACCTGATAAGATCCCTTATGCTTATCTCCGCTGCCCCCTGTCCCCCGTTCCGGGTCTCGAGCCTTACAAGATTCTCGATACCCTGGAGCTGAAGCTCCGCACTGTCCTCGATGGTGATCACTCTTTCGTCCGACGGTATGAATCCCGAAAGAACATTCAAAAATGTCGTCTTTCCGCTTCCCGTTCCGCCGCTGATAAAGATGTTGTACTTGGCCTTGACGAGGGTCTTCAGAAATTCCGAAACCTCCTCGGTGATCGACCCGAATCGCAACAGCCCCTCCATAGTCACCGGCTTTTCGGGAAAGCGTCTGATCGTTACGGTCGGGCCCGAAAGCGCTACGGGCGGAAGGACGATGTTGACCCTGGATCCGTCGGAAAGCCTCGCATCGACTATGGGCGAAGCTTCATTTACCGTCCTGTTGCACCCGGCCACTATCTGCTGGATCACATCCGTCAGTTTTTCCTCGGAATCAAAGCCCCGGTCCAGCTTGGTAAGTGCTCCGGACCTTTCCACGAAAACATTCTTATATCCGTTTATCATCACCTCCGTGACCGACTTGTCCTCGATAAAGCTCTGGAGGATATCAAGCCTCCTGAGCGAATCGAACACTTCCTTTCCGATCCGTCTTTTATCGGTCACGGACAAAAGCCTTAAGTCCGGAGAGTCCAGTATGCAGTCGTCGATGATCCCGCTGACCTCTTCATCCGTATATTCCTGCCCGTAGCCCAGACGCTCGCGGACCGACCTTTTAAGTTCATCCTTGGCTTTTACGACATCCATCAGATCTCTCCCAGCTGTTTTACGATAAAGTCGACAAACTCACCGCTCATATCCCCCGAAAAAGAAGGAACCCTGTTAACGGACGGCGGGTCGCACTTAATGCTCTTTTCCCTGACATCCTCATAGTTGTACATACTCAGGACATTCTCATAGCTTTCCACCTTGCGCTTCGCCACCCTGTCGTTTCTTGTGAGCGTATAGACCCTGTCGCACATCCTCAGGATCGAAAAGATCCCCCTTATGCTCTCCGAAAGATCCAGGATCACGTACGAATACTCACCGTAGTCGCATATCCTGGAAAGGAATAACTTCCACTCCGCCTCGGGGATATCCGAAATGTCGGTCCCGGAAAGCGCGCAGGGTATGTAATCGAGCCCCGCTATGCTCCTTACCATCGATCTGAACCTGAGCAGGAATACATTGACGGGACTTTTGATGAAATACATCAGGTCCGAAAGCCCCCTGCTGTCTTCGGGCGGGATAAGCTCCTCGCACCCTTCGCAGAATTCGAAGCTCAGATACAGAACCTTTCCCCTGTCCAGAAGAAGCCTGCCCATCAGCACCGAAAAGGTTGTCTGATAGCATCTCCTTACCGGTGAAAAGACACCGATGAGCTTTGCCCCGTCCCCGGCCGGACGAAGGAAATCCGCATCACCTCCATCCTCATCATCCGCACAGATATCGAGTATTACCCTGAGCGTATTTTCCGCGGGCTGGTATTTTTCGGTCGCCCCGTGCACTCCGAAGGTTCCGTCGCTCAGAACGATCAGATGCTTTGCCCCAATCTTTTCAAGGCATTTGTCGTAACACGATGCCGATGTCACAAGCACTTCCGGCGCCCTTCCGTTAACTATCCCGAGAAGATCCCCCGCACTCGTGCAGGCGGCGATCTTCCAGGGAAGGCCCTTGCACCCGAGGAGGTATTCCCCCATCAGATGCGCATATTCTTCGTCCCTGTCATATAAAAGCAATATCCTTTCATGCTTCATTCAGTAGAATCCTCCGATACCGATAAGTGCGCTGATGAACATCGGACCGGCAAGGGCAACTCCGTTTTCCAGCGCGGCCGCCCTGTTTGCGTGATACATTTCGGGTCTGCCCGTCCTTATGGTTTTTTTGATATATAACGCGAGCCGGTGCATCCTCTTTTTAAATTCCCCGTGCATGCCCATCCTCACAACCCCGAAGACCGACGCGATAAAAAGCGAGACGAAAAGGAAATACAGGGTCTTTTCACCGGGTACAAATCCGCAGCTGACCGCCAGGAGCTTCACATCGCCCGCGCCGAGAGCTCCGATGACAAACACGGGATAAAACAGAGCTCCCGCGATAAGGATCCTCGGAACAACACCCGCGAGCGAAGCCGGTCCCGACATATAAATGTTCAGGAAAAGACAACCTCCGAGCATAAACAGGATCAGCCGGTTGGGTATTTTACGGAAAAAGAAATCAAAGAGTCCGGCAACCGCGAGAAATGCAGCTAACAGATACATCCTTTTTCTCCGTGATCAAATATGTATTAACTGTTGGGTAAACGGGACGAACGTCCCTGAGACGATGAGGCGTCGGCTCATCATCTGCGCCCGGAAAAAGATTTTTTCCGAAAGGCGTTTTTGTAAGTGCGATTATATATTCGCGGTTTTCGGATTTCAATACCTTTTTTACCGAATCCGAAAATTTGTGAAATCTGACGGTAAAAACATGACATAAACGTCATAAAAAAGGAACTCCCCGAAAAGGGGAGTTCC
>JAEEGH010014413.1_pt1 | contig 17350 bp, 7 predicted proteins | sample 9134181 | NCBI WGS metagenome assembly JAEEGH01 (sample SAMN16246544, study PRJNA631951) | gut metagenome | biome: gut microbiome; feature: rumen; material: DP-attached | host: Bos | place: Iran: Karaj | collected 2018-10
GTTATCAGGTCCAGGCCAACTTCCGCGCCGACGCTTTCGACCCCTCCAAGCTTCCTGCAGCCAACCGCTGGGGATACTTCCCGTCATTCTCCGCCGGCTGGACCATCAGCAACGAGCCTTTCTTCAAGGACAACATCAACACCAGCGCGTTCAGCTTCCTGAAACTTCGCGCTTCCTGGGGCCGCAACGGTAACATCAACGTGTTGAACAACTATCCTTATGCCACTACCATCTCCCTCGGAAACAACTGGTATCAGTATTCCGTCGACCAGAGAGGTTCCACCTTCGCATCCTCGCCTAACGGCCTGCCTAACCCGAACCTCCGCTGGGAGACCTCCGAGCAGATCGACCTCGGTCTCGACGCCCGTTTCCTGAACAACAGGCTGACCTTTGGTGTCGACTGGTTCAACAAGCAGACCAAGGACCTCCTCTTCAGCGTGACCGTTCCCCCCGAGCTCGGTGTCGGTTCCGTCACCGTCAACGGCGGTAACGTTCTGAACACCGGTCTCGAGTTCGAGCTCGGTTGGAGAGACCGTATCGGCGAACTCAACTATAGCGTCAACGCCAACTTCTCGACCCTGCACAACGAAGTCCTCGAGCTCGCGGAAGGCGCAGGCCGCCAGACCCGCTCGGATGCCAGTTCCACCAACTACCAGATCCAGACAGCCTTCGAGAAGGGATATCCCGTATGGTATCTCCGTGGATATAAGTATGAGGGTATTGACTCTGACGGCGCCCCTAAATTCGAGGATGTCGACGGTGACGGCAACATCAGCTCCGCTGATATGATGTACATCGGTCAGGGTACCCCGACCTTCACTTACGGTCTTACCGTCAACCTCGACTGGAAGGGATTCGACTTCACTCTCTACGGTTCCGGTGTCGGTGGAAACTCCATCCTCCCGGTCCTTCACCGTCCCGGCTTCAAGAACGCCATGAAGATGTATCTCGACCTCTATGAGGATGGTACTTTCCCGCATCCTTCCAAGACTGTCGGTAATTATGTGTTCTGGTCTTCCACCGCAAACCTCTTCAAGGGAGACTTCTTCAGAATCAAGCAGCTCCAGCTCGGCTACACCCTTCCTTCCAACCTGACGAAGAGGGCCGCCATCAGCAACCTGCGCTTCTATGTATCGCTTGACGACTACTTCACCTTCACAAGTTATCGTGGTCTCGATCCCGAAACGGCCTCTACCAACAGCTCCACCGGAGCAGGTCTCGACTGGGGTTCCTATCCTACGATGCAGAAGATCATCCTTGGTGTTAACCTGACGTTCTAATAATGATATTCAAGATGAAAAAAATAATACTTCCCATTCTTTTAGGATTCGCTCTCGTCGCAGTATCCTGCGAGTCGAAGCTTGAAATCCCCCAGAAGGGTGTCGTCAGCTACGATTCTTTCTATGCCTCTGACGATGATGCTCAGGCTGCACTCGCGGATATGTATGCAAACTATATCCAGAATGTAGCCGGTACCGAGGGTATCGACAATCCCGAGCAGGTGCTGCTCAACTACTCTTCTGACGATATCCTCGCCGCAGGTGGCCATGTTGACGACCACGAGCCTTTCCGTCTGTTCTGCGAGTTCAGGTATGACGATGCGAACGGCACGATGAAGTCCGCTTACCAGCGCTACTATTATGCTATCTATCACGCCAACCTCGTCATCTCCAACTTCACCGATGAGAACAGGAACGGCGACGCTCCCAAGTGGGAGAGCGCCTTCACCAAGCAGGCAGTGGCTGAGGCACGCGTGATGCGCGCATATATCCATATGATGCTTGCCCTTATCTGGAACTGCCCTCCTATCATGGACCGAGTCTATGATGCAGACGAGCTCCCTGTCAATGCCGAGAGCCAGAAGCAGGTCCTTGACTGGGTCATCGCAGAGTGTGAGAAAGCCATCTCTTCCGGATTGCTGCCCAAGCGCAACGGCCCTGGAGACAAGGACAACACCACCCGCATGAACGTCGGTTTCGCTCAGTTCGTCGCCGGCAAGGCGGCAATGTTCAACAACGACCCCGCCACTGCCCGCAAGTATCTCGGTGACCTTATCAACTCCGGCAACTACGCCCTCATCCCTTCAGATGAGTACTGGACACTCTTCCATGTCGCCGGTGACGGCTGCCCCGAGAAGATCTTCGAACCCAACTTCCTTGAGGATCCCGCATTCACCAACAACGCCTGGGGTTCAGGCGCTCCTATCCAGCGCGGTCGCTGGATGGTCGCCAACGTGTTCTGCTGGCGTACCGACGTCCTCGCATCCCAGCCTCAGCCTCACGATGGTTTCCAGGGATGGAACGGCGGTGCCATCACCATTCCTTTTGCCGAGAAGTTCCTCGCCCATGACGGGAATTCCCCTCGTCGCCTCGCTTGTTTCCTCACTGGAGACGAGTGGCTCTATGAGATGGATTGGGCATCGGATTACAATGCCGGCGAACCTGTCAACATGACGCTCGAGCAGAAGAAGAGGGATCCCGGCCGCGGTATCTCCGCCGCTACCGGCGTGTTCAGCCATGGCCCTTACTTCGAGTGGAAGCACATGGTCTATACCAAACCTCCCAAGATTCTCACCGGAGGTAAGTCATATCCGGCTGACAACGTGTCCGGTCTCGGACCCGCTTCCAACCAGAAGAACTTCAATGTCGCCCGTTACGCCGAGGCTCTCCTGCTCTATGCAGAGGCTTGCATCGGTTCAGGTGACGAGGCCAAGGGTCTTGCCGCCCTCAATCAGGTCCAGGAGCGTTCCGGTTCCGGCAAGATCAGCAGCAAGCTGACCTTCGAGGAAGTGATGGAAGAGAAGCAGTATGAGATGTGGTTCGAGAGCTGCCGATTCCTCGACCTCGTCCGTTGGAGCAAGCAGGGCAAGGTCAACCTTGACCAGCTCTTCAACAAATCCGGCCTGCATCAGAATGCTACGACCGTCTATGACGCCTTCTTCACAAAGGGAGAGGCTGAGCACAGACTCTACACCGAGCCTTGCTCGCTCAAGTTCAACAATTTCGAGACCGGCAAGCACGAGTACTTCCCGTTCCCTCGTGATTTCAAGAACGCCAACCCGAATCTCAAGGATGTCCTCGGTTGGGCTTATCTCAACGATGCTGAGTAGGCAGTCCTGATCAGCCTTCGTCTATGATTATCGGCGGTACCGTTTATACGGTGCCGCCTTTTTTATTATTGTTTTCTGTGAATCAAATTTACAATTCTGAATCATGGAATAAATGAAATGGTCTTTTTTTATAATACGTTTTAATAAAAAAATGATACATTTGCCTCCGTAAATTCTGAAAGTCTAAATCAGTGTTCGGCGGGGCTGGAACGCCCCGGCGAAGGATTTTTGTTTTCCTAACCAACATATTAATCACTGATTTATGACAAGAAAATTTTTCCAAAAACTGGCGGCCTTCGCCCTGATGTCCGCCATGTTCCTGACGGGGACTCTGGCTTTTGCCCAGAACCGTCCCATCAGTGGAACTGTTCTCGATGGCAGCGGACAGCCGGTCATCGGAGCCACAGTCATGGTAGTGGGTAACAGCTCTCTCGGTACTGTTACCGATGCCGACGGCCGTTTCGCTCTCAGTGTCCCGGCCGGATCCACCATTTCGGTATCCTGCATCGGATACGGCACCCAGACGACCCCGGTCGGTTCCCAGAGCGTTTTCAACTTCGTGCTCGAAGAGGACAATGAATTCCTTGAAGAGACTGTCGTCATCGGTTACGGCGTACAGCGCAAGAGCGACCTCTCCGGCGCCGTCGCGTCCGTCCGCTCTGAAGACCTCAAGAACCGTTCGACCGTCGATGCCGCCGCCGCCCTCCAGGGCAAGGTTTCCGGTGTCCACGTCCTCACCAACGGTGCTCCGGGTGAAGGCGCCACCATCCGCGTCCGTGGATATTCCTCCAACGGCGGAAGTCTTTCCCCTCTGTACATCGTGGACGGTCTGCAGGTCAGCAGCATCCAGTACATCGACCCTTCGATGATCGAGTCCATCGAGGTCCTCAAGGACGCCGCCTCCGCAGCCATCTACGGCGCCCAGGCCGGTAACGGTGTCGTCCTCGTGACCACCAAGACCGGTAGCGAAGGCACTGCTACCGTCACCTACAACGGCAAGGCCACCCTCCAGGACTTCCACAGGCGTACGATGATGAACCGCGACGAGCTGACCCAGTATCTCAAATACGAGTACGGCGACGACTGGGTGGATTCCCGTATCGGCATGTACGACTACAAGCACCCTTACTACGAGAACGGCGTCATCGATACCGACTGGCTCTCCGAGTACTTCGAGCCCACCTGGAGCCAGCAGCACGGCATCAGCTTCTCCGGCGGTAATAGGAACGGACACTTCTTCACCTCCCTCAACTATGTGTACGACGACGGTGTCGTCAAGGGAAAGAAGGATGTGTACAAGCGTCTCACCGCCCAGGTCAACGCCGACTACAACCTTTTCAAATGGCTGCAGGTCGGAGTCAACAACTCCATTGAGAAATGGGCCACCCAGAGCGTTTCCCAGCGTGGTTACGGTTCTTCATTCGAATCCGTCCTTTCCATGGACCCTATGACCCCTGTCTACTGGGTCACTCCTGAGGAAATGTCCCTGTCGTTCAAGACAATCTACGATGCCCTTCAGAACGGAACCTCCGACATCAACTACACCCTGTTCCGCGACGAGAAAGGCTGGTATGCCAACACCAAGTACTCCGATATGGAAGGTAGCGCCTTCGCAAAGCGTGACGCCACCGACAGTGAAAACGGCGGTTTCAACATCAACGGAACCTTCTTCGCCAACCTCAAGCCCCTCAAGGGCCTGACCATCACTTCCCGTCTCGGCTACCGCCTCAACTTCGGCGTCAGCCACAGCTACAGCGCTCCTTATTGGATCGGCGACCGCGGTTCGCAGAAGACCTACAGCATCTCCGCCAACGCCTCCACCGGCTGGTACTATCAGTGGGAGAACTTCGCCAACTACCTCTTCAACATCGGCAAGAACAACTTCACGGTCATGGCCGGTATGTCCTACCGCGAGACCAACAGTGACAGCGTGAACGCAAGCTCCAGTGGCGAGGACATCCTCTCCAGCTATGAGCCCAACTTCCGCTATCTTTCCTATGTGCTTTCCGGCGCCCCGAAGAGCATCAGCAACTCCCCCGGAAAGAGCGCTTCCCTCGCATACTTCGGACGTTTCATCTGGAACTACGACAACCGTTACCAGATCCAGGCCAACTTCCGTGCTGATGCATTCGACTCCTCCAAGCTTCCCGCCAGCAACCGCTGGGGATACTTCCCGTCAGTCTCCGCTTACTGGACCATCAGCAACGAGCAGTTCTTCAAGGACAACGTCAACACCAAGGTGTTCAACTTCCTCAAGTTCCGCGCTTCGTGGGGCCGCAACGGTAACATCAGCGTGTTGAGCGGCTATCCTTACACCGCTACCATCTCCATCGGCTCCAGCTCGTATCAGTACGATGTCGACAATATCGGCAACTCCTACGGTTCCGCCCCGAGCAAGCTCCCTAACCCGAACCTTAAGTGGGAGACCTCCGAGCAGATCGACTTCGGTATCGACGCCCGTATGTTCAACAACCGCCTGACCTTCACCGCCGACTACTTCAACAAGCAGACCAAGGACCTCCTCTTCAGTGTTACCATCCCGTCCGAGCTCGGTTTCTCGTCCGTGACCACCAACGGCGGTAATGTCCTCAACACCGGTTGGGAGTTCGAGCTTGGCTGGAGGGACCACATCGGCGACCTCAACTACAGCATCAGCGGTAACTTCTCGACACTGCACAACGAAGTCCTCTCTCTCGCCGAGGGTTCCACTCCTTCCCGCAGGACCGACGCCAGCTCCTCCAACTACCAGGTTGAGACAGTCTTCGACGTAGGTTACCCGATCTGGTACATGAACGGTTACGAGTATGCCGGTGTCTCTAGCGACGGCAAGCCCGAGTTCATCAACGCCAACGGCGAGCGCACCGATGTCGTCAGCTCCGGTGACCTGAAGTTCATCGGCCAGACCACTCCTAAATATACCTTCGGCCTGAACCTCAGCCTCGATTACAAGGGCTTTGACTTCGCCCTCTACGGTTCCGGTGTCGCAGGAAACGTCATCATGCCTGTCCTTCACCGTACCGGTTTCAAGAACGACCTCAAGTACTACCTCGAGGCCTATGAGAGCGGCAAGTATCCGAACCTTTCCGAGGTCTCAGGAAACTACCAGTTCTGGTCTTCGACCGCCAACGTGTTCAAGGGCGACTACTTCCGCATCAAGCAGATGCAGTTCGGCTACACCCTCCCCGCCAGGCTCACGAAGAAGGTCGCCATCAGCAACCTCCGATTCTATGTGTCGCTTGACGACTACTTCACCTTCTCCAAGTATCCGGGACTCGATCCTGAGACAGCTTCCATGAACAACTCCACCGGTGCGGGCTTCGACTTCGGTTCCTATCCTACCATGCAGAAGATCCTCCTCGGTGTCAATATCACGTTCTAAATCATGATTTACGCAATGAAAAAAATCATTCTCCCTATACTTTTAGTGTTCTCGCTCATCGCAGTTTCCTGCGAGTCCAAACTTGAGATCCCCCAGAAGGGTACCGTCAGCACTTTGGAGTTCTATTCCTCCGATGAAGACGCCGAGGCTGCCCTCAACAACATCTATGCGAGCTTCATCAGCATTGCATCCGCCAACGCTATCAACAACCCTGAGCTGATGCTGCTCAACTACTCCTCCGACGATATCCTCGCGGCCGGCGGAAACATCGACGACCATGACGATTTCCGTATCTTCGACGAATTCCGTTATTCTGAGACTATTGGACTCCTGAAAACCTGCTACGATCGCTATGTTTCCTGTATCTATGCCTGCAACCTTGTGATCTCCAACTTCTCCACGGAGAACCGCAACGGCGATGCCCCCAAGTGGGAGAGTACCTACACCAAGCAGTGCGTGGAGCAGGCCCGCGTGATGCGTGCCTATGTCCATATGATGATGGCCATCATGTGGAACCGTCCGGCCATCATCGACCGTCTCCTCGAGCCCGATGAGCTCCCAGTCCAGGCCGAAAGCCAGTCCCAGATCCTCAAGTGGGTCGTCTCCGAGTGCGACAAGGCCATCGCCTCCGGCTCCCTGCCCAAGCGCAACGGACCCAACGACAAGAACGGCACCGCTATCATGACTGTAGGATTCGCCCAGTTCACCGCCGGCAAAGCCGCCGTGTTCGACAATGATATGGCCACCGCCCGCAAGTACCTCGGCGACCTCATCGCTTCCGGGAACTATGTACTTATCCCTACCGAGGAGTACTGGACCAACTTCCACATCGATGGTGACGGCAACAGCGAGAAGATCTTCGCTCCCAACTACATCTATGACCCCAACCTCGGATGGACCAACACCATGCGCAGCCGCTGGATGGTCGCCGACGTCCTCTGCTGGCGTACCGACCACCTCGCTTCCATTCCTCCTTGCACCCCTTGCGCAGGTTGGAACGGCGGTGCCATCCAGGAAGACTTCGCCAAGAAGTTCCTGGAGCACGACGGTGACTCTCCTCGCCGCAAGGCCTGCTTCATCACCGAGGATGAGTGGCTCTATGAGATGGAGTGGAACTCCGACAAGAACGACGCTTCCCTCGAGGAGAGGATGGCCGATCCCAACCGCGGTATCTCCGACGTGACCGGTATCTACAGCCACGGCCCTTACTTCGAGTGGAAACGCATGTCCTACGCAAAGCCCTCCAGGATCCTTACCGGCGGCAGCGACAAATACCGTGGTGACAACGTCCAGGCCGTCAGCGGCGGTGCCTCCAACCAGTCCAACTTCCCTGTGGCCCGCTACGCCGAGGCTCTCCTCCTCTACGCCGAGGCCTGCATCGATTCCGGTGACGAGGCCAAGGGTCTCGCAGCCCTCAACCAGGTCCAGGAGCGTTCCGGATCCGGCAAGATCAGCAGCAAGCTCACCTTCCAGGACGTGATGGAAGAGAAGCAGTACGAGATGTGGTGGGAAGGCTGCCGCTTCCCCGACCTCGTCCGTTGGGACAACCTCGGAAAGGTCGACATGAAGGCCCTCTTCAACACCAGTTGGGGTGGCAAGGGTATCCACAAGGAGGTCCCTACCGTATTCGACGAGTACTTCGTGGAAGGCAAGCCCGGATACAAGAAGTACCACAAACTTTACGAGACTTACTCTTCGGTGAAGTACAACGACTTCTCCGACAAGTACAAATACTTCCCGTTCCCTCGTGACAGGAAGGCTGTCAACAAGTTCAAGGATGTCCTTGGCTGGGAGTACCTCAACACCGCCGAGGAAGCTGAGTAGTGTCATAAACTAATGGTTCATTTGCAGAGAGGACGCCCCGTCGGGCGTCCTCTTGTATTTTCTTTATTTGAAAACTTATTATATTTGCATAACTGACCACTTGTCTTAAATCGGCACCGATGGAGCGTTTATGCTCCGTCGGTGGATAGTTTTTTACCTAACCAACTATATTAATCACTGATTTATGACAAGAAAACTTTTCCAGAAACTGGCGGCTGTCGTCCTGACTGCCGTCATGTGCCTGATCGGGACTGAGGCCTTCGGCCAGAACCGTCCCATCAGCGGAACGGTAGTCGACGGCAGCGGCCTTCCGGTCATCGGGGCCACGGTGATGGTCGTCGGGAACAATGCCATCGGAACGGTCACCAATGCTGACGGAGTGTTCTCCCTCAACGTGCCCGCCGGATCGAGCATTACCGTTTCCTGCATCGGTTATGGTACGCAGACCGTCCCCGTGGGACAGCAGAGCGTATTCAACTTCATCCTCCAGGAGGACAACGAGTTCATCGAGGAGACCGTGGTTATCGGTTACGGCGTACAGCGCAAGTCCGACCTCACCGGTTCGGTCGCATCCGTGCGCTCGCAGGACCTCACCGACCGTTCGGTCTCCAATGCCGGCGCAGCCCTTCAGGGCAAGGCCGCAGGTGTCCAGGTCTACACCAATTCCGGTGCACCTGGTGAAGGAGCCCACATCCGCGTCCGCGGTATCTCCTCAAACAGCGGCTCCGGCCTCGGCCCTCTCCTCATCGTCGACGGTTTGAAGGTCGACAACATCCAGTACCTCGATCCCGAAATGATCGAGTCCATGGAAGTCCTCAAGGATGCGGCCTCCGCCGCCATCTACGGCGCACAGGCTGGTAACGGCGTCGTCCTCATCACCACCAAATCCGGTTCCAAGAGCAAGGACGGTACCATCTTCTACAACTTCAAGCACACTATCACCTCCCTCGCCCACCGCGCTGAAGTGCTCAACGCCGAGGAGTTCATCGACTGGCAGCATCAGGCCGGCCAGCTCGGAACACGCGAGGAGCTCATCGGAAGCGGCATGTGGGACGGTGTCACTGACACCAACTGGGCGGACGTCCTCTTCGGCAAGGGTATCACCCGCAGCCACACGGTCGGCGCCCAGGGCGGTAATGACCGCGGTTCCTACTATTTCTCCCTCAACTACATGGATGAGAACGGTATGGCCAAGGGCGACAAGGATATGTACAAGCGCCTGACCGCCCAGATCAACTCCGACTACAAGGTCAAGTCATGGTTCCAGATCGGCAACAACACTTCCATAGAGCGCTATCAGAAGTCCGATGTGGGCGGTCCCAACGAGTACGGTGGAACCCTCCTCGGAGCCATCATCATCGACCCGCTCACCCCGATCTACTTCAAGACGCCCCAGGACATGCCCACCAACATGCTCAGCGCCTTCGAGAACGGTTATACGGTGGACGGCACCCACTATGACTACAATTTCTACACGAACGAGGACGGTTACTATTATTCCACCTCAAAGATCGTCGAGGGCGACGGTATGAACCCTCTCATCAATGTCGCACGCGCCTACGGCAAGAGCGAAGGATGGAATATCCGCGGTACCATGTTCGCCAACATCACTCCTTTCAAGGGTTTCGTGTTCACCTCGCGTCTCGGCTACCGCATCGCCCAGAGCTATTCCAGCGACTTCAGCGAGCCCTACTATGTGAACCCGAAGCACTACTCCCAGAGCTACAGCATCTCCGCCAACTCTTCGCAGAGCTACTACTACCAGTGGGAGAACTTCGCCAACTACAACAGGAGCTTCGGCAAGCACGATATTGGCGCTATGGCCGGTATGTCCTATACCTTCAACGACAGCCGCGGCGTCAACGCCAGCCTCAGCGGTACCGACCCTCTCAAGGGGTATGAGGATAACTTCCGCTACCTCAACCAGGACAACGGTTCCGGTACCAAGGGCATCGGCGGAGGCAGCCCCAGCAACTCCACCCAGATATCCTACTTCGGACGTCTGACCTACAGCTACGACAACCGTTACAGCCTCCAGACCAACTTCCGCGCCGACGCCTTCGACTCATCGAAGCTCTCCGCCAAGAACCGCTGGGGCTATTTCCCTTCAGTTTCCGCAGGATGGACCGTCAGCAACGAGCCCTGGTTCAAGGACAATGTCAGCCGCAACGCCATCTCCTTCCTGAAACTCCGCGGATCGTGGGGTGTCAACGGTAACATCTCGGTCCTTTCCGGATATCCGTATTCCACCTCCATCTCCTACAACAGCAGGACATATCAGTATCACGTGGACAACAACGTCCTGGATTATGGCTCCCAGCCGGACGGCCTCGCCAACCCGGATCTCACTTGGGAGACTTCCGTCCAGACCGACCTCGGTCTCGACCTGCGCATGTTCAACAACCGCCTCACCTTCGGATTCGACTGGTTCAACAAGGACACCGAAGGATTGCTCGTGAACATCTCCCCGGTTGCCGAGGTAGGTATCTCATCCACCACGGTGAATGCCGGTTCCGTCAACAACAACGGTCTCGAATTCGAGCTCGGATGGCAGGATGACATCGGAGACTTCGGCTATTCCATCAACGCCAACTTCTCCACCCTCAACAACAAGGTCACCTATCTCGAGCCTACCGTAGGACACCAGAGCGGATCGAGCTTCGCCAACTACAAACTCAAGACTTACTTCCAGGAGGGATACCCCGTATGGTTCCTCCGCGGATTCGAGTATGCGGGTATCGGAGCCGACGGCTACGCCGAGTTCTATGACGCGAACGGAGAGATCACTTCCAACCCCAGCGATGACGACCTCAAGTTCATCGGAAGCGCCCTCCCGTCATTCCAGTACGGTGTCACCGTGCGCTTCGACTGGAAGGGCATCGACATGACGGTCTTCGGCAACGGATCCGGCGGCAACTATCTCGTGCCTTGCATCTACCGTACGGAGCACACCAAGATCAACACCCTCCGCTACTACTACGAGGAGGCCGGCAAGAGCATCCCAGCCATCGACAAGATCTACGACAAGATCAATTTCTGGAGCTCCTCCGCCACCCTCTTCAAGGGTGACTTCTTCAAGATCAAGCAGATCCAGCTTGGCTATACCTTCCCCAAGAAGTTGTTGAGCAAGGTCGGCGTTTCCGCTCTCCGCGGCTATGTCTCCTTCGACGACTGGTTCATCTTCACGAAGTATCCCGGATTCGACCCCGAGGCTGCCACCACCGGAAGCTCCACGGGACGCGGTCTGGACAAGGGTACATACCCCAATGCCAAGAAGCTTATGTTCGGTGTCAATCTTTCATTCTAATCTGATAGCACTATGAAAAAAAGCATACTCTTAAGTTTGTCCCTTGCGATGGCGGTTTTCACCGTCACCTCCTGCAACGAGGACCTTTTGAATATCCCTCAGAAGGGCGTCATCGCCTATGAGGATTTCTACCAGACGGATGAGCACGCCGAGTCGGCCATGGTCACCGTCTATCACGAGTTTGTCGGCCTCTACGCCAAGCTCACCAGCAACACCCCGTCCTACAATGTCGTATTCAACGCTCCCGGCGACGAGCTCTACTGGGGCGGCAGCAATAAGGACGACCATATCGCAGGACAGGAGATCAACGAATTCCGTGCGACCTACAACAGCAACAACGGACACATCACGGCATGGTACAAGAAATGCTATTCGCTGATCTACAAGGCAAACCTCGTCATCGACAATTTCGGAGGAGACCTCGCTGACACTCCTGTCAAGAAGCGTTGTGTCGCTGAAGCCAGGGTCGTCCGCGCGTGGGCCCATATGGTACTTGCCATGATGTTCGGTACACCTCCTCTCGTAGACCACGTTCTCCCCGGTGACGCCAAGCCTACCAACAGCGACCACCAGGAACTTCTGAACTGGGTCGCGGACGAATTGAGAGAGGCCGCAAACGACCTGCCCGCCCGCAACGGCAAGGGCGACAAGGACGGTGCTGTCAAGATCACCAAGGGTGCCGCACAGGCTTTCCTCGGCAAGGCACTGGTACTCAACGGAAAATACGCCGAGGCCAAGGAGCCCCTCAAGGCTGTCATCAGTTCCGGCAATTACGCCCTCGTGGACGGTACCAAGATGCGCGACCTCTTCCATATGGCAGGCGACGGATGCGAGGAGAAGATCTTCGAACTCAACATGGTCGACAACGACTTCTATGGCAAGAACGGAAGATGGGACTATCAGCAGAACCAGTCTCTGTTCTTCCGCCAGATGAACTTCTTCCCTGATTTCACCCTTCAGGCAGTCGGTTGGGGCAACAACATGGCTCCGTCCAAGAAGTTCGTCGACGCCATCCTTGAGAATGAAGCCGGTTCATACCGCCAGAAGGCCTGGATGTGCACCTACGAGGAGCTCCTGACCGAGTTCTCGTACTCGAAGCTCGACACCAAGGAAGACGGAACCACCATGACAAAGGAAGAGAAACTGATGGAGCCCAAGCGCGGTCTCGACCTGAACAAGCGTCCCGACCTCTACGCCAACTACGGATGGTACTTCCTCAAGTTCGTCCCTTACAAGTCCGACGTCAACACCAACAGTACCGGTCCCACCCAGGAGAACAAGACCATCATGCGTTATGCGGAAGTCCTTCTTCTCTATGCTGAAGCCTGCGCCCAGACCGGCGACAACGACGGTCTGCAGTACCTGAACATGGTCGCCACACGCGCCGGCGCTCCTACCTATTCTTCCCTCACGATGGAGAACGTCAAGAAGGAGAAATGGTTCGAGATGGCGTGGGAAGGCTGCCGCTTCTGGGACCTCGTCCGTTGGGGCGATGCCGAGAAGGAACTGGCATACAAGAGCCACAGCCTTACTCCTTACCTGCGCGACGACTTCTTCATGAACTGGGAGATGAGATCCGACGGAGCTGCCGACAAGAGCAAGCCCCTCACCCCGGTTCCCGTCACTGTCGGTTCCTATACCTACCACACTTTCGAAGGTATCGACCGCGGTAAGATTGTAGGAAGCAACAAGGAACGGACCGGACGTCCTCACAAGGCTATCGTGATGTGGGTCGATGACGGTTACGGCGCCAAGGGCGGCGGCTTCGTCAAAGGCAAGCACGAACTCTATCCGTTCCCGTTCGACATCATCGAGCTCAATCCTTGGAACGAGGAGACGGGCACTGGTATCAAGCAGAATCCCGGATGGTAGATATCGGCTGGTTTTTATATGAAGAGGGTTGTCTCACGGCAACCCTCTATTTTATGTTCGATTAATGAAAGTAAAACGCTATATTTGTGAAAACCAGACTGTATCAATCCAATTCCATATTATGAAGAAAGTATTCCTTGTCCTGGCAGCATGCGCCATTGCGATGCTCCAGTCCTGCGGCGGCAAGACCGCCGAGACATTCTCGGAAAAGAAAGTGGTCGAGGACGGAGGCACCGGTCCCTACAAGGCCATCATGGTCACTGAGCCCGGTCTCGACGCCCATACTATCTTCCGTCCGGAGGACCTCTCCCCCTTCGGAAAGAAGAATCCCCTTCCCGTCCTCGTATGGGGCAACGGCGCCTGTACCAACTCCCCTTGGGAGCATCAGAACTTCCTGAGCGAAATCGCTTCGCACGGATTCATCGTCGTAGCGACCGGTTACATGCCTGAAGAGGGCAAACGCAACTATGGTCCGCAGTCGACATCCGCCCAGCAGATCGAGAGCATCGACTGGGCAATCGCGGTCAATGCCGACAAGGAGAGCCCTTACTACAAGAAACTCGACACCGATGCGATCGCCGCGGCCGGAATGTCCTGCGGAGGTCTCCAGACCCTCGATAACTCCGCCGATCCCCGCATCAAGACCCTCATGATCTGCAACAGCGGACTCTTCTCCAATCCGGCAGGCGCAGTCCCCGGAATGCCTATGCCCGACAAGGAGAAGCTCCAGGACATCAAGGTCCCCATCATGTACCTGCTTGGCGGCGAGACTGACATCGCATACGCCAACGGTATGGACGACTTCTCCCGCATCAACCACGTGCCTGCATTCGCTGCCAACTATCCCGTCGGTCACGGCGGCACCTACGGCAAGCCGCACGGCGGAGAGTTCTCCGTCGTGGCGCTCGCGTGGCTGCAGTGGCAGCTTCAGGGCGACAAGGAAGCCGCCAAGATGTTCCAGGGAGACCCCTGCGGCGTAGCCCAGCGCGAAGGCTGGACTGCCGAGAAGAAGAATATCGACTAAAGGGCCCGGAGGGAAACGGCGAAGCCGCCGCCCGGCGCCATCTTTATGGACATCGTATCACCCGCTGTAACGTTACGGCGGGTGATTTCGTATGCCTGCGGATTGGTCTTGTAGTCGGCATCCGGGGCATCGGCATAGATGACCGCCTCATAAGTCTTGCCGGGAGTCAGGAAGTCCAGGGAGAAGTCCGCAGTGCGGGCCTGCTCGTCCGTGACGCCGCCGACGAACCAGGTGTCGCGTCCGGCGCTGAAGGCCTTGGCCGAGCCGGACAGCGACGACTGCTTCGGACGGCGGGCTATGACGAGCAGGTCGCCAGGCTCGGCTGCCAGGTAACGCGTCTCGTCCCAGTCCACGGCCACGTCCTTGATGAACTGGAAAGCATCCATGAACGGGGCGTAATGCTCGGGCGTATCGGCCGCCATCTGCAACGGTGAATACATCGTCACGTACAGGCCAAGTTGGTTGGCTATGGTCGCATTGACATGCGAGTCATTGCCGCACCACTCCTTCAGGTTCTGCTCGAAGATACCGGGGGTGAAGTCCATCGGTCCGCCGTTCAGACGGGTGAAAGGCAGGATGGTCACGTGCTCAGGCACGGTGCCGCCGAAGGCCTGATACTCCGTGCCGCGGGCTGACTCGTTGCCGATGAGGTTGGGATAAGTGCGGCAGAGACCGGTAGGGCGCACAGCTTCATGAGCATTGACCATGATATGGTGCTTCGCCGCCTCGGTGACGGCATAGAGGTAGTGATTGACCATGTACTGGCCGTAATGCCTCTCGCCAAGCGGCTGGATGTCACCGACATAGCCGCTCTTCACCGCATCATATCCGTATTTGTTCATAAGGGTATAGGCGGCCTCCATATGACGCTCGTAATTGCGCACGCTGGAAGAAGTCTCGTGATGCATCACGAGCTTGATGCCCTTGGAGTGCGCATATGCATTGAGAGCATCTATGTCGAAATCAGGATAAGGAGTGACAAAGTCGAAGACATAGTCCTTGTTGCAGTTTGCCCACTCTTCCCAGCCGATGTTCCAGCCCTCGATGAGGAGAGCGTCGAAGCCGTTCGCCGCGGCGAAATCGATGTACTTGCGCACATTGGCATTGTTGGCTGAATGGCGGCCGTTGGGCTTCGCCGCGGAATAGTCGAAGCTGTCGAGCTTTACGGAGGACGCGTCGGTATAGTTCCAGCTGCCGGCCCCGGCTATCATCTCCCACCACACGCCCATGTACTTGACCGGATGGATCCAGCTGACGTCCTCAAGTGCGCAAGGCTCGTTGAGATTGAGGACAAGGCGGCTCTCGAGCTGCTTCACGGCCGACGGCGCCACCTGGATGGTGCGCCAAGGCGTGACGCAGGGAGTCTCCAGACGTCCCTTCCAGCCTTCGGCGTCGGGCGTCAGGAACGAGCGCAGGTTCTTGCCTTCGGCAAGCAGGTGCATGCAGGGATAATCGACCAGCGCGGCCTCGTGGATATTGACGTAGAGCCCCTCGGGAGTCTTCATCTGAAGCGAGGTCTGCACTCCGCCAGTGCTATAGAGCGTCGTACTGGAATTGTACTGGTTGGTCCTAGAAGGGAATACCTTCGGTATCTCGGAGAGCTTCGAGGTAGCATACTCATACTCCTGTGAATCGAAGTCTCCGGGAATCCACCACGACGTGTTGTCCTGGGCGCAGTTGAACTCGGTCAATTCCTCCTTGATCACGAAATGGACCAGAGGCTGGTCGGACGGGAATTCATAGCGGAATCCGAGTCCGTCGTCGAACACCCTGAAACGGATGTTCATGAGCTTGCCGTCATCTTTGTGGCGAAGCTCGAGCAGCATCTCGTTGTAGTGGTTGCGGATGCTCTTCTCCTCGCCCCATACCGGCTCCCAGGTCTCGTCGAACGTGCCGAAGGAATGGTCTACGATCTCGAATCCGCTGTTGAACATGTACGGAGGCAACTCGTCCGGCTTGAGGATCTCGCTGCCGCGGTATTCAAGCCCCTGGTACTTGACGGTGCCGCGCAGCTCGAAACCGAGCGCGCTCGGCAACATCACGGGCGTATCCTTATAGTTCAGCTCATAGACAGGGGTTCCGTTCCGGTCCAGATAGACATTTGTAAACAGCATCCCGTCAGGCGACGAGAGGACGAAAGTCTCGGTGCCGGGTGTATGCGCGACCGTGGCCGGATGCTGCTTGCAACCGGCCAGGAACGCGCAGGTCAAGGATATTAGTACGATGAACCTTTTCATATCTTGTCTTGGTTAGAATTCGACGATCAGTACCTGACGAGGGCCCACAAGCACTTCGGAACCGAAGTCCACCCGTTCGCCCGTCATCACGTCCGTACCCGCGGAAAGCCCGCGCGACGACGTGAACTCGGAATAATCCGCCCACGGCACAGCCACATGGAACGGACAGTTGTTCGCGAAGACATACACCACCTTGTCGTCCGTGTAGCGGAAGAAGGCGTAAGTGTTGTCCCTGCGAAGGAAGTGCAAGGTCTTGCCGTCGTGGACGGCAGTGGCGCCCTTGCGCCAGTTGAAGAGCTTGCGCGCGTAGTCGAAGACTTCGGCGCGCACGCCCTGCCGCAGCGGCGACCCGTCGAAATCGACGTCGCACGCCGCGCGACCCTCGGCAGTGAACAGGTCGAAACTGTCGCCCTTCCACCCTCCGGGGAAGTCCACGCGCAGACCGCCGTCATGATGGGCATAGCTGCTCGGGGTGAACATCTGCTCGTCACCCGAGAATATCTGCGGGATTCCACGCAGCGTGGCGGTCAGCGCCAGCACCATCTTCATGCGGTCGGGATCGCGCCTCAACACGTCGCCGATACGGTCGGTATCGTGA
>JAEEGH010014414.1_pt1 | contig 17350 bp, 12 predicted proteins | sample 9134181 | NCBI WGS metagenome assembly JAEEGH01 (sample SAMN16246544, study PRJNA631951) | gut metagenome | biome: gut microbiome; feature: rumen; material: DP-attached | host: Bos | place: Iran: Karaj | collected 2018-10
GATGATCTGCGACTGAATGGAAACGTCCAGAGCCGAAACGCACTCGTCACATACAACGAACTTCGGCTGCACCGCGAGTGCACGCGCAATGCAGATACGCTGACGCTGACCGCCGGAGAACTGGTGCGGATACCGATGCAGCATGTATTCCTGCAGACCGCACTTTTCCATCGTATCGACGATGTACTCACGCAGCTTAGAGGAACCGTGCTTGAAGAACTTGTGCGTAACAAGACCTTCCTCGATGATCTGACCGACCGTGAAACGCGGATTCAGACTGGAATACGGATCCTGGAAGATGATCTGCAGATCCTTTCTGAGGGTACGCATTTCCGCATAGGTCAGACGCGCCAGGTCGATACCGTTGTCGCGCATCGCTTCATACTTATCGAATTCCGGATCGCCCGCGTACTTCGCCTTGACGGCGTCGAGCTTTTCCTGAATACCCGCGATCTTGCGATCCATCTCGGCGATGCTCTCATCCGTACGGCGGAGCGTCTCCTTCGCCCTGTTCATCTTGCTCTCGATCGAAGCTTTCTGATTCGGCTTCGCATCACTGAGCGCATGCTCGAAATGCTCGAAGTCGACCTGCTGCGTCTTCCGGCGCATGACGATACTTCTGCGCTTTCTGTTCTCGCCGTAGATCTCCAGCATCAGACGGCGCGCTTCGGGATCGTCCTTTGCGAAGAAACCGCCGAAGATCTTGACGATATTGCTCAGGTGCGTCTGCACTTCGCAATCGGCGATGTTGCTCTCCTGCAGCAGATAGGAATCCGCTTTGTCTTCCCCGCCTGCCTCTTCGACCTTCTTCTTCAGCTCTGCGGCTTTTTCCTCTGCCTTCTCAAGCTTTTTGCGATATTCCGATTCCTTGACGATCGTTTCACGTACATACCGCGGCGTCATCTCGTCGATGGTCGTGCCGTAGTACAGCGTGCAGCCCGCAGTCTGCGAATACAACTGCAGAAGAACGCGGCCGAGCGTGGATTTTCCGCAGCCGGACTCACCGACGATACCGAGCGTCTCACCCTCGTAGATGTCGATCGTGATGTCCTCGTTTGCACGAACGTACAGACGCTTTTTCTGGAAGATGGAGGACTTCGCAACCGGGAAGTACTTCTTCAGATTAGTGATTGACAGTAATTTCTTTGTGTTCGGCACTGTTCCGTTCCTCCTTGTTCGGATAGAAGCATCTGATCTTCTGGTTCGGTTTCACATTGACAAGCTCCGGTTCCTCATCGACGCACTTCTGCGTGCAGTATTTGCAGCGCGGACCGAATTTGCAGCCCTTCGGCAGTGCCAAGGGATGCGGCACGACGCCGGGGATCGGATCGAGACGGTCGCTTTCGTTCTCAAGACGCGGGATCGAATTCATCAGACCTTCCGTGTAGGGATGCGAGAACTCGCCGCTGCCCTGGAAGATGACGTCGACCGGTGCGTGCTCGACGACCTGACCGCAGTACATAACCGCAACGTCGTCCGCCATCTCGTTGATAACGCCGAGGTCGTGGGTGATGAAGATGATCGCGGTGCCGGTCGATTGCTTCAGATCGTTCATCAGCTTCAGGATCTGCGCCTGGATCGTAACGTCCAGAGCCGTGGTCGGCTCGTCGGCGATCAGGATCTTCGGCTTACAGGCAAGCGCCATAGCGATCATGACACGCTGACGCATACCGCCGGAGAGCTGATGCGGATACTGCTTGATGACGACCTCCGGGTTCGGGATCTGTACGTCGTACAGCATCTGCAGCGCATGCTCGTGCGCTTCCTTCTTGTTCATGCCCTGGTGGATCATGAACGGTTCGGACAGCTGTCTGTCGACGGAGAAGACCGGGTTCAGACTCGTCATCGGCTCCTGGAAGATAACGGAGATATCGTTGCCGCGGATGTCGAGCATCTGCTTCACCGAGAACTTCGTGAGGTCCTTGCCTTCGAGCAGGATTTCGCCGCTGTCGATGTAGCCGTTGCCGTCCAGAAGCTGCAGAATGCTCATTGCGGAAACGGACTTGCCGGAACCGGATTCGCCGACGATACCGATCGTCTTTCCGGATTCAAGCTCGTAGGAAACGTCGTTGACGGCTTTTACAATACCTTTCTTTGTCGTAAAGAAGGTGTGAAGATGTTTAACTTCCAATAAAGGCATCGCTTTTTCCTCCTTTACTTATCGTTCGTGGACTTCGGGTCCATAACGTCGCGCAGCGTGTCGCCGATCGTGTTGATACAGATCGTCGTGAAGATCAGGATCGCAGAGGTGAATACCCACTGCCACCAGAAGTTGATTGCTGCGGTTGCGTTGCTTGCGCGGGAGAGCATGTTGCCCCAGCTCGGCTGCGGGTAGTTGACGCCGAAACCGAGGAAGGAGAGCGATGTCTCCGTCTGCATGGATGCCGCGAAGCTCAACGTCATGTTGACGAGGATAACCGAGATGATGTTCGGCAGAATGTGCTTGAACGCGATTCTGGTTTCCTTAACGCCCATTGCCTGCGCGGCGGTGACGTACTCGGATTCACGGGCGACCAGCACCTGTGCACGCGTGATGTACGCGAAGCCCGGCCAGCCGAGAACACCGAGGATGACCATGATCATGTACAGTCTCTGATCCGTCGTCATGGAAACCTGCGCAAGGAGCGAGCTCAGGATCAACATGAACGGATACAGCGGGATCGAGCTGAATACCTCAGCAACACGCATGAGGAAGATGTCGACCCAGCCGCCGAGGAAGCCGGCCATCAAGCCGATCGAAACGCCGATGATGATCTCGATGATAACGGCGATTGCGCCGACCGTCATCGTGATACGTCCGCCGGCAACAACGCGCTCCGCGATGTTCGCGCCGCGGTCATCGGTACCGAACAGATAGCCCTTGAGACCCCAGTTATCCAGCAGCTTGCCGTTCTCGTCGATCGCATAGCTCTGGAACGCACCTGCAAAGATCTTTTTTGCGCCGTTTACGACCGGAGCTTCCGCCTGATAGTAGTGGTCGCCGCCGAACGAGTAAACATGACCGAGGTTGGAAAGCGCAGTGTAGTGGTACGCGCCCGCTTCGATATCGATGAGGTATTCGCCTTCCGCAAGGGTCGGGACCTCAACGTTGTCGAGCTGGAAGTCGCCCGTCAGCGCAACGGTGCCGTCGTCAAGCAGCATGCAGACGTTGATCGTGGTTGCACGGATCTCAACGATCTTTCTGCCGTTCAGGAAGTCCTTCATCTTGACTGCCTTCGTGCCGTTGATCGTCGTACGCGCCATGTCATACAGACCCTTCTTGCCGGTAACGACGCTCGTCTGACGCGTATCGAGACCGACGACGTTATTCAGCGTGAAGTCGATGTCGAGGATGTTGTCCCTGCCGACAAACGAATCCATGTTGGCATACGCCTGCTTGTTGCCCCAGATATAGAGCGTGCCGTCGTCCATCAGAATTGCGGACGCCTGGAAGCCCGCCGCAACCTTCTTGATGTGCGCAACATCGAGTTCGCCGTTGACAACAACATCCGGAACCGGCTCAAGATTCGGGTTGCCTTCCGTCTTCTCGTCGTTTGCGAACTGACCGAAGCGGTTAGAACCCCAGCCGTAGAACTTGCCGTCCTCGCCGATTGCGATGACGTGGTCCTGACCGGCTGCGACATACGCGATCTTGGCATTCTGCACTTCTTCCGGAATATCCTTGACGTTCAGACCGGTTGCACCGAGCTTGCCGATACCCCAGATATAGACCTTGCCGTCCTTGGAAAGACCGACCGAGAAGCTGCCGTAGCTGTCGATCATCTTGATGTTGTTCTTCAGTTCCTTCGGAACCTTCATCAAGGACATCGTCGGCGGGAGGTCCTTCTGCGTCGTCTCGGTGAATGCATCATAATATTTCGTCATGAAGTGCGGCATGATGAAAACGACCGCAAACATGATCAGAACGACGACGACGGAAATCACCGCGAACTTGCGTTCCATGAAGCGGTTGAAGATCTGACGGCCCGGGCTGACGATCAGTTCGGAATCGTCCGGAACGCCGTTTTTATAAACGATTTCTTTCTGTACCTTTTCCCTCTTGCCGAACCACTTCTCTTCGTATTTCAAACCGAAGAAGCCGCGTACGAACCAGCGAAGGAGTTTACGGAAGATGTTTTCTTTCTTTTGCTTTTCCATGATTCTTCCCCCTTACTTGCTGATGCGGACGCGCGGGTCAACAAGACCATATGTGAGGTCGATGACGAGGTTCGCAAACAAGCCGATGAACGTGTAGATTACCTCGAGGAACATGATCATGTCATAGTCCGCGGTTCTCGTCGCATTCAAAAACAGCAGGCCCATTCCTTTGAAGCCGAACATCGTTTCCAGAATCATTGCGCCGGAGATCGTGCTGAAGAAGCCGCCGACGATGATGGAAACCATCGGAATCAAAGCGTTGCGCCATGCATGGCTGTAAACAACGGTTTTTTCCGTCAGACCTTTTGCGCGCGCCGTGCGAATGCAGTCCAAGCTCAATGCATCAATCATGGATGCGCGGCAGATACGCGTGATGGATGCCAGCGAACTGAACGTCAGACAGATCGTCGGCAGCGTGACGTGCCACAAAACGTCAACCGCGTTTCTCCATCCCGTGTACGTGCTGCCCGGCGTCTTCATGCCGCTGACCGGGAACCAGTGCAGGATCGAACAGAAAAATACGATAAATACGATGTAAATAATGAAGCTCGGTGTGGAGAAACCGATCAGCGTAAAGAACTGCGTGAAGCGGTCAAACCTGCTGTTTTTCTTCACCGCGCACTTGATGCCGAGCGGGATCGTTACGCCGAGAACGGCAACCTCGGTGATGATGCCGATCAGGAACGAGTTTCTCATATGCGAAGGAACGACCTTGACAACCGGCAGGTTATAGTCGTATGAAAAACCGAAATCCCCCTCAAAGATGCCGGAAAAATGCCCGTCATAGAACGGATAAAGACCGAGCCATCTCAAGTACAGCACCAGCTTATTGTCGGTATCGGTACCGTACATACGCTTATACTTCAGATAGAGCTCGTCAAATTTGGTTGCCTTCTCCTCCTCCGTCAGATTCTTCATTGTTTGTATCTCGTTGCGGGCGTCCGTATACGCGCGGTTTGCCGGCATCATCTGATACAGCAAGAACAGAATGAAGGTGAGCAGAAAGAACACGAAGATCATGTACAACAATCTCTTGGCAATGTATCTTCCCATGGGATGCTCCTTTTGCTTCTTGGGTTTGTAGAAACAAGCTTTTTTCGACGAATTATCGACAAATCGCTTGACAAATGCAAATGAAAAAAGTCCGGTTGAAAGAAAAGCATCCGGCGGCGACCGCCGCCGGATGCGGGTTTGTGTTACAGCTTACAAGTCAGCTTGCGAATCAGCCAAGGTAGCAGATATCCGCGAAGTCCTTGATGTAATATTGCGAATAATCATCATAGAGCGTAGGATCAATCGTCATATTCCAGGAGAAATCGTAAGCCGCGCTGTTGAAGCCGGTTGCGAAGTTGAACGCGCAGTACAGCGGCGTGCCGGCATAGAAGCCGTAAACTGCCGCCTCATAGAGCTCGTCAAGCATCGGAGCGAAGTCGCCGAGGGTGTTGTAAACCTTCATGCCGACTCTCTCAACGTTTGCATTCTCGCGGAAACCGGTCTGCAGAAGGTCGGTGAACTCGTTCGGCGTGGTGCCGTACCAGTTGATCACGAGCGGCATCAGGTAGACACCGTTGACTTCTTCTACTTTGTATGCGTTGTCAACAGAATGATAGGTCTTATCCTTCTCCTGAATTGCATCTGCCGGGATCGCCTTATAGCGGACGCCGGTGCCTTCGTACGGAGTACCGTCGGCATTCCATACCCAGCCATCCTCTTCGAGGACTGCGATTGCCGCGTCGGCGCTGGTTGCATAGGATTCAAGGAGCATGCCCTGCTTGACAGCTTCTTTGTACATCCAGGAACCGGTGTAGTACGGACCGTCAACAACACCGCCGTAACCGCCGGTGAAGTCCTTCGCGAACTGTGCACGATCCATGCAGAGAGCGATCGCCGCACGGACGGAGCGGAACTGAGCAGGACCGAAGTCAGCACGGAAGCCGAGCTTGCCGTAACCTGCGCGGCTGTAATGCGTGTAGACATATGCGCCGTTGGATTCGTCAGCCGCCTTCAGAGCTTCGTCGGTTGCTGCGCCGCCGGTGATTGCTGCGATAACGTCAAGACCGCCGGCCTTGAAGTCTTCGAGCTGGGTTGCGGCAACGATCTTCTTGTAGATAACCTTATCGATGCTCGGAGTTGCGCCTTCATAGTTGCCCTTGAAGTACTCGTTTCTCACAAGGACTGCGGAAGAGTCGGTATTGTCGAAGGATTTGACGCAATACGGACCGGACCACGGATATGCCGCATAGTTTTCTTCAGACGTGTCGGTGCAGAGCTTTTTGATAGCAGCAGCCTGGATGTACTTGCCTTCTTCGTCCTTTGCATAGAACTCGTCAGACAGGTAGCAGCCGTTGCCGTCGTCCTTGATCTCAACGCCTTCGCCGAGCCATGCCGCCGCATAGTTCGCGGAGAAGCCGCCGTAGGTGATCTTATAGAAGTAGTTCGCGTAGTCCTTGGTAACGGTTACGGAGAAGGTGTGGTCGTCGATCAGGTGGAGACCTGCGAATTCCTTGGTGCCTTCTTCGCTGTCCGGACCGGTGTACTTCTCATATGCGCCCTGCCAACCGACAACGGTACGATAGCTGGATGCACGAGCAGCTGCCTCGGTGCCGACCGGGGAACCGAACGCCATGGAGAACGCGAGGTAATCCTTCGCGGTGACCGGGCTGCCGTCGGAGAACTTCAGGTCGTCCTTGATCTTGATCGTGAAGGTCAGGGTGCCGTCCTCGTTGAGCTTCTCTTCGTGAGATTCAACAACGGTGTCGTTCCACTCGTAGCCGCCTTCCTTGGTGGCGGTGACGGTTTCGAGACCGGTGGTCAGACCTTCGACGTCGTTATCGGAAGCACCCGGGGAGGATTTGCCGAACGTCGCATAACGGAACTGGCCGGAGAGCTCGGTGGTGTTACCCATGATGATGGAATTGTCTTCCTTCTCGGAGGTCCAGTCGATCAGCGCGTTTGCAACGCTCCAGAACGGGTTGGTCGGATGCTCTTCGACGCCCTTGATCTTTGCATTGTACAGATCGTAGTACTCGTTGCTGTACAGCGGGACTTCGGGGAGCAGGTAGTTCCAACGGGTGATGTACAATCTCCACCATGCCGCATACACATCCTCTTCAGTCGGATACTTTGCGGTCGGGGTGGTGTTGTAAACCATCGCCATCGTCAGGAAGTCGAGACCCAGCAGATGATCTTCGCCGTTCACCTTGACATACGCGAAGCCTTCGTCATCTTCCGTGATGTCATCAATGGTGAAGCCGGGATGGTCTGCGCTGTAGACTTCATACAGGGACTGATAGTCCTTGCCGTACTCGAGAGCGCCGAGCCTGGTCGCCGCGAATTCCGGAGATTCGACAACGTCATCGGGCGTAACCTTGACGACCTCGGGTGCGGGCTCGTCGGGCTTTGCTGTCGGCTCTGCTACCGGCTGGGGATTGTCAGGGTTTTCCGGCGTCTCGGGCTTGGTGCAGCCGATGATCGCGAAAACCATGAGCAGAGCGAGCAACAATGCTGTTAGCTTCTTCATTTTGTTTTCCTCCTACTTTGTTTTTGTGCAGTGGTGTTTATGTATAAATACTGACGTATAAATACCCTTCGCCTCTACATTACTCATTAATTATACAAACAGATTACACCCTTGTCAAGGCATTTCCGACAAAAAAACCGTGTGTATTCCGTCTCTGAATTGTATATTATAATCCTTCAAATTATTCCGTTATTTCGGTATTTCGAACGCCCGAATATGAGATTTTACGCTGTTTTCGGGACTTTTCTCCGCTTTAAAAGTATTCTTTACGAATTCGGATATGCATCGTTCGGACGTTCGGCGACGTCGATGTGTCCGAGTAGGGACAAAATTGCCGCAAGGCACAGTACGGAGACCCCGCATCCGACCAAAAAACGGATGTCGCCCTTCAAAAAAAGCCAGTCGTTTCTTACCATCCGGAGAATAAAGCTCGCGAGAACGCCGACCCCGGCAAACGCCAGTACGGCAACCGAGGAGCGCTGCATCCGCGTGATCCCGTGCATATACTGATCGCGGCGCATCGGGTTCTGCCGGTACGGCAGCGAAAACGCGCCCATCAAAAGGTAAAACGCCGGAAACAGCGCCACGCACAGCGGGATCATGACCAGCAGGTTCCCGCTGAACGCATGCATCTGCAAAAGCGCATAGACAAGCGACGCCGCAGCGGCGCCCGCAAGGACCGCCGCGCCGATCAGCTTCGCAAGCGTCTTTCCGCCCGGCTCGGTCAGCACCGTCCACGGACCGATATAGATCGCCCGGGTGCGGATCTTGCCGCGCGCGTTCCTGTATTCCTCCGTTTTGAAATCGTTCACGTACCGCATGCGGTCGGAAAAGCTCTTTCCCTTCCCGAACAGATTATCGAAAAACGCCATTGCCTGCTGCTCCTTTTCCGGATTTACGGGTATTATAGCATGAACGCGATCCCGTTTCAATATCCCGCGCGTTTCCGAGACTTGCGGGGACGGTCCTTTTTTGATATACTTAATAATCATGTAGAAATCATGCAAAAGCCATGCGTGCCGCGGCAATGTGCGGAAAGTGAATGAAAACACGGAAAACCGCATATTTCTCAAAAATGACGCCGCTGCCGCGCACGCCGTCGCGGACCTGTGCCGCGGCGATGAAACCCGGTTGCCGAATCCGGGGCAATACCGTTGAGGAGGTATCCTAATGAAGCGAATCCTTGTTATCCTGCTTGCGCTTGCCATGCTGCTGTCCGTTTCCTGCACCGAACTGACAGAAATCGTGACACAGCTCGCCGAAACGCCCGCACCGACGCCCGCACCGACGCCGGAACCGGTCGCTGCGTTTCAGAACGCCGAATTTGAAAGCAGATTGAGGGACATCCTGCATTTGTCCGGTCCGATCCGTCAGTCGGACCTTCTTGCCGTGACGGAGCTGACGCTGGACGACGACGAGCTGACCGACATCTCCGATATCGGTTTGCTTCCGAACCTCACGACGCTGTCCGTCCGCAGCGAGAATCTGACCGACATCTTCCCGCTCTACAAGCTCAAGAACCTCCAAACGCTCTGCGTCGGCGGAAGCCGGATCACAAACCTGTCCGCGTTTGAATACCTCGAAAACCTGACAAGCGTGACGCTTCAAAGCACGGGCGTCTGGAAGATCGACGCTCTATGCGGGCTCGTAAACCTCGCCGAGCTGACAATCACCGACGCCGCCGTCAGCGATATCTCCGCGCTGTCCGCGCTCAAAAATCTCCGGCATCTGGATCTTTCAAACAACCGGATCGAGGACATTTCCGCGCTGAGCGAACTCGAAAACCTGACATACCTCAACCTGTCCGGCAATCAGATCGGCGACTTTTCCGCGCTGAGCGGACTCGGAAATCTGACGCATCTCGATCTTCACGGCATGCGCATCAAAGATATTTCCATGTTGGACGCGCTTAAAAATCTGACGTATCTCGATCTTACAGACGGCAGAATCAACGATATTTCCGTGTTGAGCGGAATGACGGATCTCACAGAACTGTATCTGGGACAAAACAGCATCCAGGAGATCGACGCGCTGCGCGAACTGAAAAAGCTCACGAAGCTCGACCTTTCAAACAACAGAGTTACCAGCGCAAACGCGCTGAGCGAGCTTGTCGATCTCAGGGAGCTGGATCTGCACGGAAACTCCATTCAATACGTCAGACCGCTGCAGGACCTGACGAAGCTCCGGAAACTGGACGCTTCCGACAACGTTTTCATCAACGACTTTTCCGCCTTGGAAAAGCTGACTGAACTGGAGGAACTGTATCTCCAGGATAATCCGATCTTCAGCATCGACGCGGCGCGCTATCTGACCAGTCTCAAAACGCTGGATGTGAGCAATACCGGCATCCATGCGATCGACGGCGTGCGCGGACTGCCGAATCTTTCCATCCTGAACATTGCCGGGAATACCATCAACAACATCTCCCCCGTAAACGGACTTCACAGTCTGACGGAGCTGGATGCCGGACGAAATCTGATTGAAGTCGCTCCCGTATTCGACGGGCTGGAAAACCTGAAGGTCCTCCGTCTCTACGGCAACCGGCTCACAAGCGTTCCGGCGCTGAATGCACTCACAGGTCTCGAAACGCTCGATCTCTCCGGAAACCAGATCGACGACCTGTCTCGGCTGGTCGATTGTCCGAGCTTGGAGACCATCATCCTTTCCGGAAATCAAATCCGCGATCTGACCCCGCTCGGCGAGCTTCCGAACCTCAAAGCGCTTACCGCCGCCGAAAACCGGATCGACGACATTTCCCCGCTGCGCGGGGCCGCGACCCTTTCGGAGCTCGATCTCAAAATCAATCAGGTCAGCAGTCTCGATCCGCTGAGCGAGCTTCACGACCTGTCCGTGCTGATTCTCGATGAAAACCGGATCGAAGATATTTCCGCGCTGAGCGGACTCGAAAACCTTCGGGAGCTTTCTCTTCGCAAGAACAAGGTCAGCGACATCTCCGCGCTGCGCGGGCTTGTCTGCCTGACGTTTGTCGATCTTTCCTCAAACGACATCTCCGATCTCGACCCGCTGCGTGAGCTCGTCCGTCTCAAAGAACTGTATCTGATCGGCAATCCTTCCGCAGGCGATCTCTCCCCGTTGAGCGGACTCACAGATTTGGAGACGCTGTACGTTTCCTCCGAAAAGATCGCCGACATCTCTCCTTTGAGCGGGCTGACGAATCTGACGAAGCTGTATATCGCGTCCAATCTGATCACGGACGTCTCCCCGCTGTTCGGACTTGTGAATCTGGAAAAGCTCTATCTCTTCGCAAGCAGCATCGGGCAAGAGCAATACGCCGAGCTAAAATCCCATATCCCGTATTGCAAGATCATTCGCTGACGGGCAGCGATCATATGAAACAATCGGAGAAGGCGGAAACCTTCTCCGATTTTTTATGTCTTTTGTCCGTGCCGACGGGTTTTTCATTCCTTTTTCTCTTCGAGATGAAAGTACCGCGCCGGAATATGGCAGTAGCCGCCCGGGTTCTTGTCGAGATATTTCTGGTGATAGAGCTCCGCGGGAAAGAAGTTTTCGAGCGGCCCGACCTCGACCGCCAGCGGCGCGCCGACCTTCTGTTCGACCTCTTTGCAAACCGCCTCGATCGCGGGAAGCTGGTCCTCATCCGTATAATAAATGCCGGTGCGGTACTGGATCCCCGCGTCCATGCCCTGCCGGTTCACGGAAACGGGGTCGATGACCTGAAAATAGAAGCGCAGCAGTTCCGGAAGCGAAAGCACGGCTTCGTCGTACTCGACGCGCACCGTTTCCGCGTGTCCGGAGTTGTCGCAGACCTCGCGGTAGGTCGGCGCGGTATCGGGTCCGTTCGCGTAACCGACCTCGGTGAACGTCACACCCCCGAACTGATCCAGAAACTTCTGCATGCCCCAGAAACATCCGCCCGCCAGAAAAATTGTCTTCATTATTTATTATTCCTCCGTTTCACCAAACCGTCTGCAAAGGTGCAGCAGAATCTCCACGTTCTTTTCCATCGACGGGATCGGCACGTACTCGAACCGCCCGTGCGCGTTTTCGTAGCCCGCCGAAAGGTTCGGGCACGGCAGTCCGCGCCAGCTTAACGCCGAGCCGTCCGTGCCGCCGCGGAACGGTTCCGTCTTCGGTTCGATCCCCGCCGCGCGGATCGCTGCGACGAGGTTTTCGATCAGATACGGATGCCGGTCGACGATCTTTTTCATGTTGCGGTACGACTGCTCGATCGAAAGATCGATCCGCTCCGCGCCGTATGCCGCTTTGAGCGCGTCGGCGCACTTTCTTATATATGCTTCGCGCTGTTCGAACTGCGTGCGGTCATGATCGCGGATGATCAGAGAGACCTCCGCGTGCTCGCAGCTCGCCCGGATCGAAATCACGTGGAAAAAGCCCTCGCGCCCCGCGGTGTACTGCGGCTTTTCGAACCGCGGCAGCATGGCGCAGAATTCGCTCGCAACGTCTGCGGCGTTGACCATGATGCCCTTCGCCGTGGCGGGATGCACGCTGCGTCCCGAAACCGTCAGCTTTGCGTGGGACGCATGGAAGGTCTCGTCCATGTAAAAGCCCAGATGATCGCCGTCGAGCGTGTACGCGACCTTTGCGCCGAAGCGGTCGAGGTCGAGATCCTTCGCAAGCCCGCCGACCTCCTCGTCGGGCGTGAACGCCAGCGAAACCGGTCCGTGCGGGATCGCCGGATGCGTAAGAACATGCTCGGCAAACGTCATCACCGCCGCGATCGCCGCCTTGTCGTCGCCGCCCAGAAGCGTCGTGCCGTCGGTCAGAATCAGGTCCTGTCCGACGTATGCGAGAAGATTCGGAAACTCCGCCGGCGACATCGCGATGCCCTGCGCTTCGTTCAGAACGATCCTGCCGCCGTCGTAGTTTTCGAGCACCCACGGACGGACGTTCGTGCCGGACGCGTCGGGCGCGGTGTCCATGTGCGTGACAAAGCCGACGGGGCGTCCGCCGCCCGAAGGCATCGTCGAGGGCAGTTTTGCATAGACCACGCAGGCGGTTTCGTCCAGATATACGTCGTCTGCGCCGATCGCATTGAGCTCGTCGAAAAGCATCCGCGCAAGGTCGAACTGCTTTTGCGTGGTCGGCGTAGTTTTGCTGCTTCCGTCGGACTGCGTATCGACCTTCGCATAGCGGATCAGCCGCTCCTTCACCTGTCCGTAAAACTCCGTTCTCGGATACATAGCGTTTCCTCCGCGCTTCATATTAGATATAGTATATCACATCCGTTTCCGCCTGACAATCTCGAACTGCGCCGGAAAAAGTTCCGTCCGGCACGTTCTTTTCCGATCAAAAAGGAGCTGTCCCGTATTCCGGAACATCTCCTCCGCTTCTATCCGATCAGTTCTGCGGCATCGTCGAAGGATCGACGCGCTCAAGAAGGAAGGTGTTCTGAATGAAGCCCATCTTCATATGGACCTTCATGCAGACACGGGGATCTCCCGGCGTGAGGTTGACGACCGGATCATTGCACTTGCGGTTCATGCCGCAGACGACGTGCAGCTTATAGCTGCCGTACGGCAGCGGAAGGATCAGCGATTCGCGGTTGGCGATCGCACCGTACGGGACCTCGTTGACGTAGAGACCGAAGCCGGTCGCCGCGCCCATCATATTGCCCATGCGATACAGCTCGATCGAGCAGGGCTGATCCACGCTGATCGGCGTGCCGCACTTGGTGCAGGGACCGGAGCCGGGAAGATTGATGACTTCGCCGCATACCGGGCATTTGACACGATATCGTTTTGCCATAAAAAGAAACCTCCTGTTTTGTTCTTCTTGTATTATACGAACCGCTGCGCCGTCTGTCAACGCGGCGGTCTTATACCTTGCAGACGTCGATCCATTCGGCGTCCGGACAGGCGTGCTCGAGCTCGGCGATCGTGAGCCGCACGGCGCTGTGGTCGGTTCCGGCGGCGGGATAGACCGTGTCGTGCAGTTTTAAGCTCTCGTCGAGGTAGACGACGACGTTTTCGTTGACGCCGAACGGACAGACGCCGCCGACGGCGTGCCCGATCAGCGTTTCCACCTGTTCCGCGGGGATCATCTTTGCCTTGCGGAAAAACCGCGCTTTGTACTTGGCGTTGTCGATGCGGGCGGTGCCCTCCGCAAGGATCAGCACCGGCTGCTCGCCCTGTAAAAAGGAAAGCGTCTTTGCGATCATGCCGGGTTCGCAGCCCAATGCCTCCGCGGCTTTTTCGACCGTTGCGCTGCTGTGATCGGGAATGATGATATGCGTTTCCAGTCCCTTTTCCCGAAGATACGCTTTCGCCCGTTCCAGTGACATCCCGAAATACTCCTTTTGTTCTTTCATATGAGTATACCGCAGCGAACGGCTTTTGAAAAGCCCCCGCGTGAAATGTCTTGCAATTTACCGGCATCGCTGTTATACTTTTCAAGCAAATCGAACCGTCAAAGGATGTAACAAAATGATCACCGGAGAAAAGCGAAAGGCATTATTCGGAAAAAAGGATAAGATCGCGCGCGCGGAGCAGGCGATCGCGGCGCAGGAAACGCAGGCAAGAGCAGGCGACTTTTACGAGGAGCTTCTGGAGTTTGCGGTGTCGCTTGCGAACAAGCTGCAGGCGTGCGGCGCGGAGACCTACCGCGTGGAGGAGACGATCAACCGCATCGTTGCGGCATACGGCGTGGAGCGCGTCGATGCGTTCGTCATCCCGAGCAGCATCATGGCGAGTCTGGAGACCGACGAGGGACAGATCATCACAAAGATCCGCAGATTGAAGAACAGCGAGACCATGCTGGACGGCATCGAGCGCTATACCGCGCTGAGCCGCCGCATCTGCACCGAAAAGCCGGATATGCAGGAGGCAAGACGGCTCCTGCGCGAAACGGAGCATAAGGTCTGCCGCTATCCGCTTCCGATCTTCTATCTCGCGGCGTTTCTGATCGGCATCGGGTTCGGCGTCTTCTTCGGCGGCGGCATCCTGGAAGCGCTCGCAGCAGGCGTCTGCGGGGTTGCGATCGGTGCGGCGACCCGGTTCATGGGCAAGTTCCACGCGAACACGTTTTTCACATCGTTTGTCTGCAGCTTTATCCTCGGGTTCCTGGCAAACGCGTTTACCGCCGTCGGGTTTTCCGGAAACGCGGATATTACGGTCATCGGCGCGATCATGCTGCTGGTGCCGGGGTTCCTGTTCACGAACAGCCTGCGCGACGTGATCTACGGCGATACCATGTCTGGGCTGAACCGGCTTGTGCAGGTGCTGATCATCGCGATCGCGCTGGTATTCGGCACGAGCTCCGGCGTAAGCCTGGCGCGGCACATCTTCCCGAACATTGCATTCACGCTGGAACCGATCTCACATCCTTTGTGGATCCAATGCATTGCGGGGCTTGTCGGCACGCTCGGGTTCGGGCTGATGTTCAACATGCACGGGCGGGGCATCCCGTTTGCGCTGCTTGGGAGCGTGATCTCCTGGCCGGTCTGTGTACTCTGCATGCGGCTCGGGCTTGCGGAGCCGATCGCGTATCTGATCGCGGCGGCCGTGTCCTGTTTCTATGCGGAGATCATGGCGCGTATCCGCAAATTCCCGGCGACCAGCTATCTGATGTGCGCACTCGTACCGCTGATCCCCGGTTCCGGCATCTATTACACGATGGACTACATCCGCCGCGGCATGCTCCCGGAAGCATACGACAAGGGGATGCTGACAGCGGCGATCGCGGGCTCGATGGCGGTCGGCGTGCTGCTGGTGTCCACCGGATTCCGCATGTGGAGCGTCTGGAAGCGCAACCGCACGGTGAAAAAGCACTGACTCTTCGCCCCCGTCCGGGGGCTTTCGTTTGCCCGCGCGTAAATTGACACGCGCGCGGCGAGCGTTTATAATGGGATCGAAACAAAGAAAGGAGATCCTGCGATGCCGCTGAATCCGAAATGTCCGCGCTGCGGCGGAACGCGCGCGATGCTGACGACCGAACGGAAGCGTCACGGATGCTTCTGGCTGCTCCTGTTCGGAGCGTGGTACGTGCTCTGGTCCTTCCTTCGCTGGATCATCGGGGCGCTGCTCTTTCTTCTGCTCGACTGGTGGCTCGCGATCCTCGCCGCGATCCGGGGCAAGGGTTACGTGTTCCAATGCAAACGCTGGTTTTCGCCGTGGCGCCGGAACTATTACTGTCCGGACTGCGGATACAATTTCAGAGGCTGAACGCCTCTTTTTTGCAAGCGCGGAGGAGATCCCGTGAAGGACGCCTATGATTTTTCGGTCGTTACGGCCGTATACAACGCCGCTCCGTTTCTCGGAGAAACCGTCGAAAGCCTGCTCCGGCAGGATCTCGGCTTTTCACGCGTGCAGCTGATCCTCGTCGACGACGGCTCGACCGATGGAAGCGGCGGCATGTGCGACGCGTACGCGGAGCGGTATCCCGAAAACGTCGAAGTCGTGCACAAGGAAAACGGCGGCGTGTCTTCCGCGCGCAACGAAGGTCTTTCGCGCGTTCGCGGCAAATACGTAAGCTTTCTGGACGCGGACGACCTGCTTTCCGAAAACGCGCTTTCGAAGGTGTTCGCGTTCTTCGAGGCGCATCCCGAAACGGACGTCGTGTCGCTGCCGATGACGTTTTTCGACGGCGCGAAGGGTCCGCATCTGCTGAACTTCAAATACGGCCGCGGCTCGCGCGTGATCGATCTGCAAAAAGAGCCCAAAAATCCGCAGCTTGCGGTGACGAGCGCGTTCGCGCGCGCGGCGGCGCTTTCGGGCAGGCGGTTTGACGAGACCCTGAAGTACGCCGAGGACGCAAAGTTTCTGCAGTCGCTCCTGCTCGGAAAAAAGACGCTCGGCGTCGTTTCCGACGCGACGCATTTCTACCGCCGCCGCTCGCAGGGCGAGGCGAGCGCGATCCAGACCTCCGGTCAGTCGCCCGCGTGGTACCATCCGTATCTCAAAGGCTTCGCCCTCGATACGCTCCGCGCGTGCGTCGAACGCGAGGGCGCCGTGCCGGCGTTCGTGCAGCACACGGTCGCGTACGACCTGCAGTGGCGCATGCGCGAGCACGTCCCCTCCGCCCTGTTCGGCGCGGAGGAAAAGGCGTCGTACAAGGCGCTGCTCAAAGAGGCGTACTCGTATCTGGACGACGACGTGATCGCGGCGCAGACGGAGCTTCTGCCGTATCAGAACGGCTTTGCGCTTGCGCTGAAGCACGGGACCGTGCCGGAGGCGTACCGCGAAGCGTGCCGCGGACCGCTGGATCTCGCGTTCTTCACCGTGCGCGGCGAATCCGTCACGCTCGAATGCACGGCGCTGCAGCTGCCCGGCGAAACGACGCCGCCCGATTACGTGCTCGAGGCGAACGGCGCGCGCGTCGAGGGCGTGCGCGAGGATCTCCGTCAGCCGCGGATCCTGCTCGACGAGCCCGCGGCAAGGGTCTTCCGTTACGCGTTCCGCGTGCCGCTGCCCGACGGAAAAGCGCCGCTCGTCATGCGGATCCTGCGCAGGACCGCTTCGGACGAAGCGCCGGTGACCGCGGTGGAATGCGGGCAGTTCTTCCCGCTGTCCGAAACGTATGTGCACGCGTACGCCGTGATCGGATCGCGCATGCTGACGCTCGCGGACGGCGTGCTGACGCTGGCCGGGCGAAAGTGCGGACGGTTTCTGCGGGAAGTGCGTTTTTTGAAAGAGCTTTGGAAAAAGAACCTCCCCGGCGGACGCAACGCGGTCGCGGGAAGGCTCGTGTACGCGG
>JAEEGH010014417.1_pt1 | contig 17345 bp, 15 predicted proteins | sample 9134181 | NCBI WGS metagenome assembly JAEEGH01 (sample SAMN16246544, study PRJNA631951) | gut metagenome | biome: gut microbiome; feature: rumen; material: DP-attached | host: Bos | place: Iran: Karaj | collected 2018-10
AATAAGGAATATTATCTTCTGTTTTTACTACCCTATCCATAGTCATACTGGCAAAATCATCGACCCTGCAACCAATAAAGCACTGGAGCAAGAAAGCATCTTTCACCTCTTGAAGATAACAAGGCACTTTACAATTCTGGATTTTCTTGATTTCTGATTGAGTTAGCCCTGTCTTGGAACCTTCCTGTTCTTTATACAAGTCTCGCTTTTCCCCACTACTCAATCTCTTAAATGGGGATTTTGGAATTACATCTTCATCTTCAAGTTGTTGAAAAAAAGCCTTTAAGCGTTTCAGAGTTGATGCAACCGTTGTTTGCGACCTTTTCTTTTTGGGAATATTTGCTGCCGACATGTCTTCATAGAGTTTTGGCCATTGCTTCACATATTTAAATTCGTCAAACATAAACTCCCTAAAATCAAGAATGTCTTTGGGCGTGAATTGTTGTGGGTTAATTGTTCTCTTTCTATTGATGACAAGAAATCTGACAAGTTGCTTGTGTAGAACATGGAACTGTTTATACCTGATTTCAGAAAATAGGCTCTTATGGCTTTCTGTATAATTAAGTAAAGCATCCGATAATTGAACCGTAGTTTCTTTCGACTTTTCTGGGTTCTTGATTTGATAGATGACTTTCTCCAAGTTCTCACTAACCAAATCCAAACCCTCGTTTTTCATCCTTTTATAAGCCTCCTTCATTATTCCAATTTCATCTTGAATTTGGTCATAAAGGTCTTCATTATAAACATATACTTTCTTCTTTATTGAGCCATCGTTATCGAATTTACTCAAATCTTCCAAAGTTGCACTTATCTTACTTCTATGATACAAGTCCACGCCGTGAGTGTCACGCAAACGAAAACGCAACTTAATCTCTTCTTTGCTCTTTGTCGAGCGATTTACTATTATTATTCTTTCCATAATTAATATGTTTTTTGCAAACATACAAAAAAAAATCGACATAAACAACTGATTATGAAGGGGCAAGAAGAAAAATTTTGCCCCTAACATTGTAAATACGGATAAAAGTCGTACTTTTGCGCCATCAACCTATGCAGTGGTTAGCGCATTGACAATCAGTCATGAAGGTGAGGAGGGTGAAGATTTGAAATATATTCACTATTCTAAAGCACATGACTGGTTGGGCAACAAAAAGAAACCGCTGTAACTCTGTTGCAGCGGTTTTCGTTTTTGCATGACCTAAGTCCGTTATTACATCGGAGCTTGATAGAGGCTGGTCGAAACGCCGCCCTCGCAAAGAGCGTCACCTTTGACCACATAACTCTGATAGTTACTGCCTTCTGCCCCACTGTCGACCGTGTACAGCGTCAAGACGCCATTTTCCAACACGACCAAGTCGACCCAAAGACCGTAAAACTCGCCCTCGTCATCCACGCGCCAGGTGGACATCTCGTCATAAGTGGCCGGGAACTCCTTAACAGCTTTGATCTCACCGTTTTCGACCAATGCGGTAACACCCAAGGCCTCAGTGCCCTTGTTCTCAAACTGAACATTGACAAGCTGATATTCACTATTGTCACCGAAAACAGCCGAGGCACACACCGTCCGGATCTTCCTACCATATTTTTCTTTCAATTTATTTTGGACGTCATCAGTAACAGTCACTATATTGATCCTGCCATCCTCGCGGTTTTTCAGTTCCAGTATTTTCGCTGAGTTCTTGTAGTTTTCGTCCACCAACAAGACGGCACCCTCAATGGCATCGTATTCATTCAAGGGATGCTCCAAGAGTCTCCCACCCTGCATTTCATAAAGCCATCCAGGGAGGTTGCCGAAATTGTAGTAGGTGTCGCGATAGTTGTTCTCGGCTTCGTTTTCCAATTGGGCGCCCTTCAACTGGACAGGATAATAGCGATCGTTGTAAACGATGTATTTGTAGCGATTCAAGTCATCAGGAGTTGCAGGCGCAACGTTTCCTTCGAAAGCGGTCTGCAACAAGAACTTCTCTCCAAACTGGTCGGAGAGTACATAGACCGGCTCCAATGTCTTGGCCGGCTTCTCCTGTTCGACAGCCTCCCCATTGACTTGAGATGAGTTTTCATTAGCGTTCTGGTTGGCTCCACCACAACCCCAAAGGGCAAGTGACAGGAGGCAAGAAAAGAAAATGCCTTTTTTCATGATAAGTAATTGATTATTATAAAGAAAGTGTTTTATACTTCTTCGCTGTCAACTGTCAGTTATCAGCAATCAGCAATCAGCTTGTTAGAACATAGCTGACTGCTGATGGCTGATTGATACGAGTTCATTGTCAATTGGCGGTCACGAACCTGTTGCCAGAACAAAGTTTCGTGATGGTACCATCGGGAGCAATTGTCTTGATGCCTTCGTCGTCGGAGAAAGCCAGCTTGTTATTGTTCAGCCATCCGTAGCAAGCATCGTAGGCCAACAGCTTCTGCACCTTGCCGTCGAGCGTGGCGAAGCACAGCGGACCACGGCCGCCGCGACCCCATTCCATAATGGCAGCGTATGCAACGCAATCGGATTCGGGGCTGAGGTCAAGGTACGTGAACTCAGGTTGGCCGTCCCATCCCTCGTATTTACCTTCATGGAAATTGATTTTGTCGCTGATGCAGACGAGATGATTAGGCAACTCTTCCTCAGGATACACGGCAAAATCTACATCGCAGTAATAGTAACGCTTCTCCTCTCCACCTTCTTCGATGGGCAAAGCAATGAAATGCACGTTATCAATGAAATTCTGATACGCAACCATACCCTCATCCACGCCTTCCGGCCAGCCGTCACTCAGGGTTTGTCCTTCAATCATATAGTATTTATTATCTATGAAACCCTTGCACATCTCGCCCATATTATATTCAATACCGACAAATGGGACATCAATATAATAATAGACCATTGATGCGCACTTTTCGCAACTGTCGACGACACAGTCGTTCAGCTTCAGCCCCCAATCGACAATCTGGACCGGAGCAGGTTGGTCAGCAGAGAGATCGACCTTTTTCAGATAGAGCTCGTCATTGACCGAGACAGTGTAATAAAACTCGTTTTCATCGCTGAAAACACCGCTGATCACGTTATCCTTTTCGTCGGCGAACGGGACAAACTTGTCAGTGGATGAATTGTAGAACGTCACCTTTCCGTTGTCGAAGACGGCCATGTCGCAGCCCTTGAGGGTGACGACCTCTTCAGCTTGGTTCAGGTTTGCATTGTTGGTTTTTTGAGTGTTGTCGCAGCCCATCATCACGAATGCCGCGGCGATCATGAATAGAATGAATGTTTTTTTCATTTTTAATTATTATTTAAGGTTTGATTTTCAATGTACGGTTACGAATATTTTGCCATCCGAAATCTTCGTGATGGTGCCATCAGCGGCAACAGCCTTGATGCCTTCTTTGTCGGAATAGGCCAGTCGACCGTCGCTCAGCCATCCATAATACATGTTCTGGACGTCGGTGCCTTCCAAGGCCATCTTCATCTTGCCATCGACCGTGGCGAAGCAAAGCGGGCCACTTCCTCCTTTGGGGCCCAATTCCGTATAATAGGCGTAGGCGATGCAATCGTGGGACGGCGAGATGGAATACACTTCCAGTTTGTTTTCCTCAACCTCAGAAGGGATGTTGAGATCGAACCTTGACAAGTTCGTCAGCTTCAATTCTTTCATAAGTTTTTCCCGCTCCGCAAACTCATCGTCGGTGTTGTATTCTGCGGGCCAGTAGTCGGTTATCACACCGCTTTCGTTGTTATAGTATTTGACGCCACTGAACACGCACAGATCCTCATCCAAGCCACAATCTATTCCGACCAACAGGACACCATAGGGGTCGTCGGCAGATTTTGCGATAACATGATGCATCGGTGAAACCATTCCGCAGTTTTCCGAGTAGCAATCGCCCAGTTTCAAGTCCCAGTCGGTGACCATGTAGGGTCCCATGAAGGATGCCGTATATAACGTTTTCAGATAGAGTCTATCGCCAATCGCAACGGTGTAATACAAGCAGTCTTCCTCGACGAAGGTGGCGCTGACCACGCGATCCTTTTCGATCACCATGGGGACGAAGGTGTTGTCAGTGGAGTTGTATAACGTCAACTTTCCGTTGTCGACGATGGCCATATCGCAGCCATACATGGAGTTTTGTTTCTCTCTTGGCTTCAATGGCTCGACCGGATTGACATAATAAACTTCGGCATCGGAAGCCACCAAAGAAGTCGCGCCTTGAGGATCGATGATCTTGATGCAATAACGGGTCGTGTTCCATTCAGCATCGTAATCCGGGTCGCTTTCCGGTCTGGGTTCTCCTCCGACATAGATCATGGAGCCATCGGCGAGCCACTCGGGAGATATGGTCCACATATTCGAATCTTTCAGCAACGTTTGATGCTGTCCGTCGCTGTCGGCAACACAGTATCGTCCATAACCTCCTTCTACCTCATAGGTATATTCAAACACAATCTTCTTTCCATCCTGACTCATCTTTACCGGAAGGTACTCCACGTCTCCCCACTCAAACTTGTCATGGTTATCGCTACGGATATCGATTTGATCGTTGAGGCACACTTTGCCTTCAGGAGTCGCATAATAGAACTTCTCTTGTTCGCTATAGAAATGGTCTAGTGCGATGCTTAAGCCGCTGATAGGTTCATATTCCTCGAACGACAATTCCTTTTTGGTGCCAGAAGCGATATTGAAGGCCTCTGCATAGATAGGATCGTCATCCTCGAAGCTACCCCGCATCAAATAGAGGTTTTCCAGGGCTTCATCCAAGAACATACCCTCGGCACCCGTTCCGTACACCCAATCCGTAATCTGATCCAACGTCAGCTTCCAGCTGGCGCATACCTTGGGTTGCGGATGGGATTCCGTAAGATCGAGGGACTTCAGCGTCAAGGCTTGCTGATGGGCTGCCGTATAGAACAGATGGTCGCTCTTGTCGAATAAGACGTTGACCACGCTGTCGGTTTCGGCTTCATACGGCGTCAGTTTCTGTGTCGCATGGTTGTAGAATTGCATCTGCCCGTGATTGATGATCACGACATCGACACGAGGGATGGTGCGGTCGCAGCTCATGACACCCAGTGCCAATGCTGCAATGAGAACGAATAGTGTTTTTTTCATGTGGTAAGTTTTTAATGAAGCAAGGATTGTTTTTTCACAAATTCGCCGCAATGGGCGATAATGTCAATGTGTCCGTCAGGATAGACGCGCTTGATGCAATGGGTGCGGTAGTGCCAGTTGGCATTGTAATCGGGATCATCGGGTGTGAGCGGTTCCTCGCCGACATAGACCAGCGATCCGTCGTCGAGCCATTCAGCGGTGAAGCCTGTGCAGTCGGTGTCTTCGAGCGGTATCTGAAGCTTGCCGTCGGTGCTCGAGACAGCCAGGATGCCATGAGCGAAATCGCCCCATTCCAAGATAGCCATATAGAGCACCTTCAAGTTGTCGGGTGACGAAGAGACATATTCGAAGTCCACGTCGCTGGCATATTCGGGATCACTAACATATTTGCTGAAGTCAATCTGGTCGGTAAGGCACGCAATGTCGTCGCCGTTGCCGTCTGTCAAATAATACTGGCCTTCACTCCGAGTAAGATACTCTTGTAGCTCGTTAGCCGTGCTGATATAATGGTAGTTCTCCTCGGTCTGTTCTTCGTCATCCCTGTTTCGCATACGCTGGTATTCTTCTTCCCATTTCCAGGTCCAATCTGTGATTTCGCCCGTTTCAATGTTATAGAGCTTTTTGTCGGTGAACCAATAGCCATCCCAACTAAAGTTGTGATTCAGGCCCAAGGTGTTTTTTCCACGGTAATACTCCAATGGTGATACCGTACCATAGGTCTCGGTCACGCACTTTTCGTAGGGAACGCCCCAGTCGGCGAGCTCCTGCGGCTGTGGGTCGGCTTGTTCCAGGTCGACGCAGCGTAGCAGGATCTTCGGTCCGGTGGCCACGCAATAATACACTTTGTTGTCGCCGGTGAAGACGCAATTCACCACGCTGTCCTTTTCGGCCTCAAAAGGCGTCATGACCGCTGTAGTCGTATTGTAGAAGAAGAGTCTGCCCATGTCGAGCATCGCCATGTCGCATTGCGTGAGGTCGACAGGTTGGGAGGCAATAGAATCTCCATACACTTTCATATTGACGGTAACTTCCACACTATCGACATTCGTCGTAACACTGTTCGGGTCGGGTTTGATGGTAATGTTGCAACTGGCCAAACCCATCGTCAGTAGCATTAGGAGAGAATAAATGTGTCTTTTCATAGTAGTAGGTATTTGTTGTTATTATTTTCAATAGCCCGTCACGAACCAACGGCCTGGCGAAAGCTCCTTTATGGTGCCGTCAAGAGACACCGTCTTGATGCCTTCACGATCGGAAAAGACAAACGTGTCATCGGTCAGCCAGCCCCAGTTGTACATATTGGCAACGTCGATTTCTTCCAAAGCCACCTGCATCTTGCCATCAAGACTAGAGAAGCAAAGCGGGCCATGGCCTGGGATATTGACTATGTCTTGATCCATCCAGTCTTTAATATCACCGAAAGCAATATATTGATGGGATGGATTCATCTCTAACAATACTGCAGAGATTCCCTTCTCTTCCAAACCCAGGGCAATCTCGTTAAACAAGTCCTCATTTTCGAGATGCTTTCCCAACATGCCGTCATCGCCCCAACCATCCCATTGGGTTTGGGCATAAATGTCATAAAATCTGTAATCCTTGAAATTACAATATTCGGGATCCACCCCATGGAGTATTCCTATCTCCTGGAAACCTGGATAACCCACCATCGAAGCGACCTTCTCACATTCATCGTTGACACAATCACTCAGCTTCAGATCCCAATCGGTGAGCAATTCGGGATAGTTCAGATAGTCTGCAGCATAGATCCGTTTCAGATACAATTCGTCACCGATAGCGACGGTGTAATAAAAGGAATTATCAACAAAGACTCCAGTAACCACGTAATCGTCTTCGGCCACGAAAGGAATGATGGTATTGGTGGATGAATTGTAGAAAGTCACTTTTCCTTCATCAAAGATGGCCATGTCGCACCCACCCAAAAGGGCTTGTTTCTCCTTGACCGGATCCAATGGCTTATCGATGGGATTGAGGGCAAACTCTTCTGCATCGGAGCATAAAACAGAAGTCTCACCTTGGGGAGTTATGATCTTGATACAACGACGGGTGTTGTTCCATTCCTCATTAAATGTTGGGTCATCCTCCGGTCTAGGTTCCAGACCCACATAGACCAGCGTGCCGTCTTCAAGCCACTGTGGGCTCAAAGTCCAGGTATCGGAATCCTTCAATACGCTTTGATGCTGTCCGTCGCTCGAGGCAAGGCAATAATTACCCCAGCCTTCGCCAATCTCAACGTTTGCTTCATAAATGATCTGCTTACCGTCAGAGCTGATAAAATCTGGAGAGAAAAACATGTCTTCCAAATCATTTTCATCGAAGATTTTGGCAAAGTCGATTTTGTCGTTGAGACAGAATTTGCCTTCCGGCGTCACATAATAGAACTTAGGCTGTTCGTAATAAAATCCTTTCAGCGGCACATATTTCCCATAAACGGCATCGTTATACTCTATATTCGTCATTTCATTTGTCTGCCCAGATACCATGTTGAAGCTTTCCGCATCAATATGATTCTCGTCTACGAAATCATAGCTATTCAAATAGAGGTTTTCCTCTTTTGCATCCATGACAAGGCCAGAGGCACCGGTGCCAAACATAAAGTCTGTGATCTGGTTCAGCTTCAGCTGCCAGTTGGCGCACAATTGGGGCTGGGGATTGGCTTCCGAAAGATCAATGCACTTCAGTGCCAAGTCTTGTCCATGGGCAGCCGTATAATACAAATGGTTGTTGTGGTCGACCGCCATGTTGACCACGCTGTCTATTTCGGCTTCGTAGGGCGCCAGCTTCTGGGTCGCAAGGTTGTAGAACTGCAGTTGCCCATGTTGGATGATGACCATATCGACCTTGGAGTTGACGTTTGTGGCAGGCTTGGGGTTGTGGTCACAACCCATGATCCCTACTGCCATTATGGTGATGAGAATGCAATAAAGTCTTTTCATATTGTGATTTATTATGTTCCATTAAAAACAATGCCTTTATGGGCGAAGCACAAAGGAGCGGCCAGGACACAGTACTATGTCTTTCCCACTGGGGGCAAGCAGGTGGATACCTTCCGAGCCATAGACGAGCGAACCATCGGGCAACCATTGGCCGGGATACTTTTCATCGTATGTGCCCAAGACTTTCTGCACTTTGCCATCCAACGAGGCATAACATTGTGGACCATGATAATCATCATCCTCGCCAAAAGTGGTTGCTGCCTTGAACAGAACGTATTTTCCAGTCGGATCCATGGAGAGCACCTCGAAAAAGGGAAGCTCGTCCGGGGTGTCACTGTCAACCTCAAATTCAAGTCGGTCGCTAAGGAAGATCATGTCGTCGCCTTGACGATAGTACAAGTCGCCGTTGTCCTCCGCACAGGCAAACTGGCCTTCAAACGGATCGAACATGTCGTAATTGAGGAAGGTCAGGTCTCCTTCCCAATCCATGGCATTGACCGACTTTCCGGTGGCGGGGTCAAAGATGCGGTATTCGGAATAGCCGTAGTTGGGCTCCATCATATAGTTCATGGCGAGGATGTTTTGCTCCGGGACATACTGCAACGCGGGTGCTTCCAAACAGTAATAAGCCGTGCCCACACAGCAATCGTAGGGTACCTCCCAATCAGCAGCCAACTGCGGTTTGAGGTCCGGATCGTTAAGAACCACATATTTCAAGAAGGTTTTATTACCTTGTTTCACAGAATAATAGACACGATCTGATCCAAAAACCATATTAAACACAGAGTCCGTTTCTGCCTCGATTGGGGCTGCAATTCTGTTGGTCAGGTCATAGAGGATCACATGGCCTTTATCCATAATGGCCATATTATATTGCACGTCAGGTTGCGTTGAATTGTTGCTAGCACTGGTCGAGGTCGCATTGCCGCAGCCGAAAAAGGGTATCAGCAACGCCATTAGCAGAAAATAGAGTTGTCTTTTCATAATGGTCTGAGTTTTAGTGTTCTAATTGAAAAAAATCACTTACCCAAATGCATGCGGATTCTCGAAGCGAGGATGTCGACCACCACGGGGCTGGAGCCGCGGGGCAGGATGATGTCGGCCGTACGCTTGGTGGGCTCGATGAACTGCTGGTGCATGGGTTTCACGAAAGTCTGGTAGTGGCGCAATACGTCCTCCCAGGTGCGGCCGCGCTCGGCGATGTCGCGGCGAATGATGCGCATCAGGCGCTCGTCGCTGTCGGTATCCACAAACACCTTGATATCCATGCGATTGCGCAGTTCCTCTTGCGTCAGCACCATGATGCCTTCCACGATGATGACCTCGGTGGGATGCACATAGATGACCTCTTGCGAACGGGCACAAGTGACGTAAGTGTATATTGGCATGGGAATAGTCTCGCCTTTTTTCAGGCGGTCGAGATGGTCGATGAGCAGGTCCCACTCGATGGCATCAGGGTGGTCGAAGTTGATTTGCTTCTTCTCTTCAGGCGTCTTGTCGCCATTGTCATAGTAATAAGCATCTTGCGAAATGACTGATACTGAGTTCTCTGGCAGCTGGCTGACCAGCTCTTTGACGACGGTGGTCTTCCCTGAGCCCGAGCCGCCTGCAATTCCAATGACTAACATAATCTTATGGTTTTAGATGGCACAAAGATAGGAATAATTTAATTCAGAATGCGGAATACAGAATGCGGAATGGAAAAAAACAACCTATTGCATTCGTTTTTTCAGTAGTTTTGCCGAAAATTACAAAGCCAAAAGAATGAAAACAATGCACAAATTCGCAGGTTTATTCCTACTTGCCGCCGTTTTGGGCTTGTGTAACTGCGGTCCCAAACTGCCTGAACTTCCCGTTGAAAATGTCAAGCCTTATTTCGCCGATGCTGCAAAGACCAAGGCCATCGACACGGCCTTCTACGAAGTCAAAGACGCCAAAGGCGTCAAGTTGGGCACGGTATTGTATTCCTCGCCTTACTCCGACAACATAAAAGGCTTCAACGGTCCCACGCCTCTGTTGATTGCCTTGGATGCCGAAGGGCGCATCAAGAACGTCGTCCTCTTGGACAACCAGGAAACGCCCAACTTCGCGCAGCGCGTCGTTGACGGTGGCCTGTACGAAGCTTGGAACAGTCTCACCGTCGACGAAGCCCTCGCCAAGGAAGTGGACGCCGTCAGCGGTGCCACCTACACCTCCAAGGGTGTGAAAAACAGCCTTGTCGCGCGACTGAAGGCATACCAGAAACAGGTGAAATGATAATTGTAGTGACGTGCCATGGCGCGTCTCTACGATTTTGGTATGGTATTTGTAATTCATAGGTCAACATCAAAATGATATTGACTATGAAAAAGACCATGTTAGCGCTGTGCCTCCTCTTCGTGCTGTCGATGACGGCCGAGGCACAAATCCGCCCACCTCATCACCGCTATCGCCACCACCCCAGAAGAACGGTGGTGGAACCTCGTGACAATCGTGCGCCTCGCCTCTATAATCCCGTCGGAGAGTTCCGTTTCCATGTGTATGGCGAATTGGGCGACGACGACTTAGGTGCCATCATCATGCACGAAATCCCCTACCACTTCAGCGTAGGCGGCATGGCCGAGTACCAATTAGGCTACCTCTCCAACATCGGTGTAGGCGCAGAATACTATGCCACCTACGGCGAGCACTGCGACCTGTTCTACAACATGCAGGAGACCTACCTCCAAACGCTGCCCATCTATGCCAACCTGAAACTCCAATTGCCCAACTCGCCCATCAGCCCCTTCATCGAAGGACGTATCGGCTATTCGTTGCCTTTGGGCAGGGTGACCTGCAACGACCCTGAAGGCGTTTATCACTACCAATCCATGGGATTGTACACGGGTGGTGCCATCGGTCTCAAAATCTACCGCACCTACCTCAGCTTCGGCATGTCGACCATCGACGTGGTGGATGCCGACCTCGGTATCAACAGTCCGAGGATGGACGTCATCACCGACTACTACGTGCGGCTGTCGGTCGCATTTTGACCTAAAAAAACAATATGGGATATAAATGGGTAGAGACGGTGTGCACACCGTCTCTACTGTTTTTATTCGTCGGAATCGTCGTCTGTTGAGACGGTGCATGCACCGTCTCTACCTTCTAGGATAATGACGATTTCGCCTTTGATTTCTTTCTTTGAGAAATGTTCGATCACCTCGGCTAAAGTGCCTCGTGCGTTTTCCTCGTGGATCTTGGTCAGCTCGCGTGAGACGCAGACCTTACGCTCAGGGCCGCAGACCTCAGCCAGCTGCTGCAAGGTCTTCAGCAGGCGGAAAGGCGATTCATAAAGGATAGTCGTATAAGGGTATTCCGCCACGGCCTGCAGCTTGGTCTGACGGCCTTTCTTGTGCGGCAAGAAGCCCTCGAAGATGAACTTCTCGGCCGGCAGGCCCGAATTGACCAAGGCGGGCACAAAAGCCGTAGGGCCAGGCAGGCACTCCACCTCGATGCCGCGCTTGACGCACTCGCGCACCAACAGGAAGCCTGGGTCGGAGATGGCAGGCGTGCCTGCATCAGTCACCAAGGCCAAGGTCTCCCCTGCCTCGATGCGTTCGGCAATGCGTTCCACCACCTGATGCTCGTTGCGGATGTGGAAGGCCGTCATCGGCTTGCTGATGTCGAGATGACGCAACAGGTTGCCCGACGTGCGGGTGTCCTCGGCAAGGATGCCGTCCACCTCCTTCAAGATGCGGATAGCACGCAAGGTGATGTCCTCAAGGTTGCCGATGGGCGTGGGCACAAGATAGAGCTTCGGCATGGTAGTGATTATTCAAACTTACGGGAAATCAATTCCTTGAGCTTCAAGTAGGCCTCGTTGCTGCTGTTCCACTGCAGCTCGATCTTCAGCTCGTTGAGATAGATCATGGCGCCATTCAAGGTCTTCAAGTCGTTGAGGTTCTCGATGGACTTGTTGTACTTCTCCATGCTGCCGCCAAACAGCTCGTTGACAAACAAAAACTTGTCGTTGATGCCGATCACTGATTTCAGGTCACGAACAGGGTTTTGTTGCAGCTTGGCGGCCAAGGAGTTGTCCTCGCCCATCATCTTCTCACCCAGGGTCTCGCCTGTCGACAGTTCGAAACCGGCGTCGTCCTGCTCGAAGAAATTGGGCATGCCTTCCGACGACTGCTGCTCGATTTCAGCCTTCTCGGCCTTTCTCTCTTCATCCAGTCGCGGCATCACCAATGGGTTGTCCTTCACCAGATCGTCGCCATGCACACGGTCGCGCTCGGGGATTTCCTCCTCGGGAATGGCCTCCATCACATGAACGACTCTACCTTCGGACTGCTCCGTCACCACCTCAGGCTCTTTCTTCTCGGGGATGTCCTCGAAACGGAAGAAGAAACCAAACTCATCGCCCAGCGGCTTGCTCTCTGGTTCGGGTTCAGGCACTGGCTCAGGTTGCACCTCTTCTACCACAGGCACCGGCTCGGGTTCAGGTTCCTCCACCTTGACCGGCTCGGGGTGGAACTCAGCCACGGTTGGGGCTTCCACCACGGGTTCGGGCTCGGGTTGGGGTGTTTCCATAACAGGCGCTGCAGCGGCAGGTTGTTCCTCAACGACGGGGCTTTCTTCTTCGGCAGGTTGGGCTGGTTCTTCCTGCGTCATGCCGCCAAAGAGACCCGCGAGGGCATCGGCATCGAAGGGAAGATCCTCATCGATGCTCTCGTCGCCCACATTGATGGCGCAGAGCTGGTCGTAAAGGGTGTGCGTGCGGTTCATCAGCACGTCCAGGTCGAGGAGTTCTAGGGGTTTCTCGTTTCTTAAAAGGTAGTTGACTTGTTGGTATAACAAACTGATTTCCTGCTTTATAGCAAGCAGTCTCTCTTTTTGGTTCTCGAATTTGTCATTCATATTGGAATAATCTTTATTTTTGCTCTCAAAGAAGGTGCTAAAATACAAATTATCTTAAAACCATTGTCATGTTTCTCGAAAAAGATTCTCACAACAGGTCACAAGGCTGGATTGAAGTCATCTGCGGCTCCATGTTCTCAGGCAAAACGGAAGAGTTGATCCGTCGTTTGAAACGCGCCAAAATCGCCAAATTGAAGGTGGAGATCTTCAAGCCGGGTGTCGACACGCGCTATAGCGAGGAGGACGTGGTGTCGCACAACGCCACGGCCTTGCACTCCATTCCTGTGGAGAGTGCCAGTGAGATCCTTTTCTATGCCAATGACGTGGATGTCATCGGCATCGACGAAGCCCAATTCCTTGACGATGAGTTGCCTAACGTGTGCGAGCAGCTGGCCAACCAAGGCGTGCGCGTCATCATTGCAGGCTTGGACATGGACTTCATGGGCAATCCATTCGGTCCCATGCCCAAGCTGATGGCCATCGCTGAAGACGTCACCAAGGTACACGCCATCTGCGTGCGTTGCGGCAGTCCTGCGCAGTTCTCACATCGTACCATCGCCGGCGACAAATTGGTGGTGTTGGGAGAGACAGAGAGCTACGAACCGCTGTGCCGCTCGTGTTATTTGAAGGCAAGACAAGAAAGGGATAATGGGTTGTCTTCATAGAGACGCAATGCCCTGCGTCTCTACTTGCCGCGCCCCTGGATAACAATCAGAACCGTGTAAATCAAGATTTTGATATCGAGAGCAAGATTCACGTTCTCGATATAAAGCACATCGTATTTCAGGCGCTCGACCATTTCATCCACATTCTCGGCATAGCCATATTTCACCTCGCCCCAGCTGGTGATGCCAGGCTTCACCTTGAGCAACAGGCGGTAATAAGGAGCCTTCTCCATGATCTTGTCGATGAAATACTGACGCTCGGGACGGTAGCCCACCAGCGACATGTCGCCTTTCAGCACCGTCCAGAACTGTGGAATCTCGTCGAGGCGCACCTTGCGCATGAACTTACCGAACTTGGTGATGCGCGGGTCGTCGTCGCTCGACAGCTGTGGCGTGCCACTCGACTCGGCATCGACCCTCATGCTGCGGAACTTCGACATCTTGAAAGGCTTGCCACCTTTGCCAATACGTTCCTGTGCATAGAAGACCGGGCCTTTGGAGGTGGCCTTCACGATGATGGCGCAGGCCAGGAACACTGGCGACAGGATGACGAGAGCCAGGATGGAAGCCACAATGTCGAAAGCACGTTTGACCACCCTTTGCCAAATGGGCATCAGTTCGGGCGTAACCTGCACCAAAGGCGCCTGCCAAATGGCCGACTGCTTGACGGTGCCGAACACCAAGTCCTGCATGGCGGGGATGATCTTCACGTTGGCGTCTGTCGTGTCGACCACCGAAAGCAACACCTTCATCGTCTCCACCTCGGAGCGCTCGATGGCTATGATGACCTCTTCCACATTGTGTTCCTTCACGATTTGTTCAATCTCATGGTAAGAGCCCAAACGCGGGAGATACTCCGCCAGCTTGTATTCCTTCTTGTCGTACACATTGAGGAAACCAATCAGCCGGCGGCCAGAGGGCTTCACCTCCTCTTCAATTTCCTTGAAGATGGCGCAGGCATTGTCGTTGCTACCCACGATAAGCGTGTTGAATCCAATCTTCTTGTTTCGTATCCTCGAAATCACCGAGGTGGTGATGATGACACGCGGAATGTAAGTAATGGTAAACTGAAGTGTAAACAGCGCTATAAACGACTGATAATAAGACTTGTAAGAAGCCACTTCATCATCCAAGATAACCACAAAGAAAAGCACGACAACGCCCAATAAGGTGATGAAGAACGTCTGTCCCAACTCCTTCAGCCTCGACTTTTGGTAGACCTTCTCATAGGCCCCCGTCACAGCATGAAGGATGAGCCAACAGATGGGGATGATGATCACACCCAACCAAAAACTCGGCGTGTTGAACGAATTCGTGATGCGGTCCCAATAGTTGATGTAAAGGTCTTCGTGCGCCTTACGGAAGAAGTAAAACAAGGACCACGCCAGAATGGAAGCCAACCAATCGACGACGAAATAGAGCGTTGCTAACCGTTTCTTGTTCATTGGTTAAAAGTTGCGATAGAGCAGTTTCAGGTTATCGAAATAATAATAGCGCGGCTCGTTGATGGGGTGATACACATGGCCGTATAGAATATCCTGATCGGTAGTCAGGTCGGAAGTAAGGTATAGCTTGAAATAGTTGGAAGTCACATTGTTGTTCATCATCGGGCCGATGTTGATATAGATCTTGTTCCAACGCTGCGGTCTGTCGTGTTGCTTGTCGGTGGGCGTCACCTTCACCAGCGGCATCATCTCCAACTGATAATTCTTAAAATATTGGACGCCAACGAAGAAGGTGTCGTTGCAGTTGTAGTCCATCTCAAGCATGCAATACACACCGTTGGTGCCTTTATAGAAGTCGAACTGATCGGCGGTCATGACGGTGAAATCCATGGTGTCAGGCGGCAGTTCCACCTTGCCCGAGAAGAACGAGTTGGCCGAATGCCATGCCCCACTGCCGGAGAAGCGCACCATGCTCGTGTCGCTTCCGCCATAAGGTTGCAGGGAGTTGGTGTTCTCGAAGTCCTCCATCCAAGCCACGTTGATACCTTCACCGATGGGATAATAGTTCAGCACAGGACTCAAGTTGATGATGCTGTCTTCCACGAGGTTCAGGTCCTTATAGACTCGTGGCATATAGAAGGGGTAATCGTCGCGTGCGGGCGACCTGCCGTCCACCTTGATACCTCCGTAGATGGACACCTTGTGGGGACCTTTCTTCAAGATCGGGAACGTGCTGGGAAGTTCATAGCAGCCGATGGGGTTATCGTCGACATACACCCAAGCATCTGTGATTTTGCTCGTGTTGGCGCCGTAGACAAAATAATCCGTAAGCGAATCCACCTCGATGGACTCGATATGAATGTAAGAGGGCACGGTTTGCGAGCCTTCAAACTTGTTGCACGAAGTGGCTGCCAGCGCCAGGAAAAAGAGACCCAGCATGACAGAAAAGATAGAATTCCTTGTCATAGAACTGTATTTAATAAGGTAACGACGTGGCTTCATGAATATTGTCTAAAAAGGCTTTTATTTCTGCACCTTGGCAATGGCCTCATCCACAGCGGCCAAGATACGGTAGGCCAGCTTCAGTACGTTGATGCCGTCGTCGATGGTAACGGCGGGCGTAGTGTTGTGAATGATAGCGTCATAGAAACTCTCAAGCTCCGTCTTGATGGCGTTGATGGGATGGATTTCGGGACGTTCAAAGGTGATCTGTTTTTCGGAGCCGTCGCCCAAGGTGATGGTCGCCGAGAGCGGGTTGCTCTCGTCCACTTCGTCATGGATGCGGAAAATCTCCGCCACCTTATCCAAAAAGTCCACTGTGATGTAGGCGCCTTTCTGGAAGATGCGGGTCTTGCGCATGTTCTTCATCGACAGGCGTGATGCGGTGAGGTTGGCCACAGTGCCGTTCTCGAACTCGATGCGCACATTGGTGATGTCGGGTGTGGGGCTGACGATGCTCACGCCGCTAGCGCTGATGTGCGCCACTGGCGACTTGACGATGGTGAGCAGGATGTCGAGGTCGTGCACCATCAGGTCGAGAACAACAGGCACGTCGGTACCACGCGGATTGAACAAGGCCAGGCGATGCGCCTCAATGAAGAGCGGCTCGTGGATGAAAGGCTCTGCTGCCACAAAAGCCGGGTTGAAGCGCTCCACGTGTCCAACCTGGACCTTTACGCCCGCCTCGTCAGCCAATCGTTTCAAGGCATTGGCCTCTTCGGGTGTGGCTACAATAGGCTTCTCGATGAAGACATGCTTGCGTTTCTGCAAGGCTTTGGAGGCACATTCGAAATGGCGGATGGTAGGCGTGACGATGTCGACCACATCGACGGCATCGATCAGGGTGTCGATGGAGTCGAAGCACTTCACGTTCATTTCAGCTTCCACCTGCTTGGCGGTCTCCTCAGCTGGGTCATAAAAGCCGACCAAATCGTAGTTCTCTATCTGTTTGATGCAGTTGATATGGATTTTGCCCAGATGCCCTGCACCTAAAACTCCTATTCTCAGCATATTTCAAAATTTCGGCAAAAATAGTGTTTTTTATCTTTTCATAGCGTCAGATTTTAGCGTAATTTCGCAGCGTGAATACCTCTTTAGAAGACAACTACCGCCACAAAGGGCTACGCCAGCAACTTGTCGAGCTGTTGCGCACCAAGGGCATCACCGACGAAGCCGTATTGTCGGCCATCAACGAGGTGCCGCGCCATATCTTCCTCGACTCTTCTTTCGTTGAACTGGCGTATCAAGACAAGGCCTTCCCCATCGGCTCGGGGCAGACCATCTCGCAGCCCCACACCGTCGCCT
>JAEEGH010014418.1_pt1 | contig 17345 bp, 12 predicted proteins | sample 9134181 | NCBI WGS metagenome assembly JAEEGH01 (sample SAMN16246544, study PRJNA631951) | gut metagenome | biome: gut microbiome; feature: rumen; material: DP-attached | host: Bos | place: Iran: Karaj | collected 2018-10
GCTTCTGTGACGAAAAAGGCAACATCTATACTGTTAAGGCAAAAGATGTGAAAACACTGATGGGTGCTTAATGCACTGACTTTAATGAAACAAAAACCTCTCCTTTTGACGCTGTTGTGCCTTGCGTGGACAATGGCGTTTGCCCAAACCGACCAAAAACCTGAAACTGAACCGATTATCGTCAACCGTATCCACGAGTGGCAAGACCTTAAATTTGGCTTCATGATGCATTGGGGCATGTATGCCCAATGGGAAGTCGTGGAGTCATGGTCCATCTGCAACGAGCCTTGGATCAATCGCGATGGGGCTGATTATTATCAGTATAAGATTGATTACCAGAATCTTAATAAAACGTTTAATCCCAAGAATTTCGACCCTGCAAAATGGGCTGTGGCAGCTAAAAACGCTGGCATGAAATACGTGGTCTTTACGACCAAACACCACGACGGCTTCTGCATGTTCGACACCAAGGAAACCAGCTATTCCACTGTTGATCCATCGTCTCCGTTCTCATCAAATCCCAAGGCCGACATCACTGGTGAGGTGGTAAAAGCCTTCCGTGACAAAGGCTTCTGGACAGGCCTCTACTTCTCCAAACCCGACTGGCATTGCGACGACTATTGGGCACACGAATGGGCGACTCCTGACCGTAACGTCAACTACGATCCCACGGTGCATCCCGAGCGTTTCCAAAAATACAAGGACTTCACTTTCAATCAAATCAAGGAGATTACCCACAACTATGGTGACATTGACATCCTTTGGCTTGATGGCGGCTGGGTGCGTCCCGAATGGAGCGTGAACGAGGAGACCCGTCCGTGGCTGGGTTGCCAAGGCTATATCCAAGATGTGGACATGCCCAAGATTGCGGCCATGGCTCGTGAGAACAACCCCGACCTGATCATCGTGGATCGCTCAGTAGGAGGGAAGTACGAAAACTACCAGACCCCAGAACAACAGGTACCGGATAGCCTTCTTCCTTATCCATGGGAGACCTGCATGTCGATGGGCAATTCATGGTCGTATGTCTCTACTGACCAGTATAAAAGTACCAATAAGCTCATCCATCTTTTGTGCGACATTGTGGCCAAAGGCGGCAATTTCCTCCTTAACGTAGGTCCCGATGCCGATGGTAACCTACCCGATACGGCATTGCTTCGCATGAAAGAAATCGGCGAATGGATGCAGGTGAACGGCGAAGCCATTTACGGCACAAGACCTATTTATCCATTTACTTACGGGAAGTTCCGCTTCACGCAGAAAGGCGATAAAGTGTATGCCATCTTCTTGTTGGATGAGCAAGAGAGCCCTGTGCCGGATACCTATTGGTTTGAGGCTCCGATCAGCCTTAAATCAGGAAAGATCAAGGTGCTGGGAAGTAAGAAAAAAGCCTCCCTTTCCAGAGAGGCTGATGGTCGTTACCGTATTGACTTCCCGAATGACTTTGAAACGCGCCATGCGGTGGTGTTTGAAATGCGGTATTCGTTTTAAAAAGCTTTTATGGTGAAACCTGCTACAAAATAGAGGTTTCGGGCGAAGGGGTCTGCTGACAACTCACCATAAAGCGGCAACACAAATTTTTCGGTGATTTGGATGTCCTTTGTGGCTTTGAGCGAGGAAAACAATGTCGCTGCGCCATTTGGTGAACAGTAGCACAGTAAACATCGAAAACACCGTCACGATGGTGATCCAAGCGTTTAGTCCAAAACCAAGAAACTCAATCGATTCCATAAAATATTCATTCGTTAATAAGGCATTTTCCTGACATTTCCTGTGGTTGTTGCAGTCCCATGATGTGGAGGATGGAAGGAGCCACATCGGCCAAGGCACCGTTCTGCACCGTTGCGTCCTTGTTCTCTGTCACATAGATAAAAGGAACAGGGTTGGTAGAGTGGGCGGTGTTAGGAGTGCCGTCGTCGTTGATGGCATGGTCGGCGTTGCCGTGGTCGGCGGTGATGACGACTTCATAGCCATTGGTCTTAGCCACTTCCACCAGCTCGCTCAGACACAGGTCGATAGTCTGCACTGCAGTTTGGATGGCGGAGTAAACTCCTGTGTGTCCCACCATGTCGGCGTTGGCGAAATTGACTACAATCCAGTCGTATTTGTCAGTCTTGAGTGCCTCTACCAGTTTGTCCTTTACTTCGATGGCCGACATCTCGGGTTGCAGGTCGTAGGTGGCCACAGCGGGAGAGTTCACCAGGATGCGGTCTTCCCCTTCAAACGGCTCTTCACGCCCACCGTTGATGAAGAAAGTCACGTGGGCATATTTCTCGGTCTCGGCAACGTGTAACTGCTTCAGTCCCTTGCTGGAGATGTATTCGCCGAGAGTGTTCGTGACGTTCTCTTTGGGGAAGAGGATGTGTACGCCGGTGAAGGAATCGTCGTAAGGCGTCATGCAATAGTACTGGAGATCAGGGATGGTCGTCATGTTCTGTTCCGGCATATCCTGCTGCGTGAGTGCAATGGTCAACTCCTTGGCGCGGTCGCTACGGAAGTTGAAAAAGATGACGACGTCGCCTTCCTTGATGCGGCCGTCGACGTTGCTGTTGACGAGCGGCTCCATAAACTCGTCCGTGTTTTTGTGTTCCGGCGTGTGCGAGTCGTAGCATGACTGTATGCCTTCGACCATGTCGGTCACCGCGCGGCCTTGACCGTTTACGATTAGGTCATAAGCCAGCTTGATGCGGTCCCAGTGGTTGTCTCGGTCCATGGCGTAGTAACGGCCGATGACAGTTGCCACAACGCCTGTGCCTGCCTCTGCCATGTGCTGCTGCAGGTCGATGACGAAGCCTTTGCCCGACATAGGGTCGGTGTCGCGGCCGTCCATGAAGCAGTGAACGTAGCAGTTCTCGATCTCATATATTTTGGCGATGTCGATGAGTTTGAAGAGGTGGTTGAGGGATGAGTGAACGCCGCCGGTGGATGTCAGTCCCATGAGGTGAAGGCTCTTGCCGGTGGTCTTTGCATAGTTGTACGCCGACTGAATCTCGGGGTTTTCCAGGATGGAGTTGTCGGCACAGGCGTGGTTGATCTTCACCAGATCCTGATAGACGATGCGTCCTGCGCCGATGTTCAGGTGTCCTGTTTCCGAATTGCCCATCTGCCCGTCGGGAAGGCCCACGTACTCACCCGAAGCCTGCAGCACGGAGTGGGGATAATTGGCCTTCAGGTAGTCGATGTATGGCGTAGCGGTCTGTGCAATCGCGTCACTCTGGCTTTGGTCGCCGATGCCCCATCCGTCAAGGATAATCAAGAGCGCTTTCTTGGCGCTGCCGTCTGGCTTGGGGTCTTTTTTACAAGAAGTGAACACGCTCGTGGTGCAAACGAGGGCTATGGCGAGCATCCATGCTATTTTCTTTCTCATGATGGTATTGGTTGTTATGTGATTACTGCATTATTATTCGTGGAAATCGGCGATAGTGGCAACCAACGTGGGGCGTCGCCATGAGACGGTGGCTTCAAGACCTAGCTGTCGCATCTCGTCGAACAGGGCATTAAGATAGATGTCCGAGGAGAAACGCTGCATCCAGCTGATGCAAAACTTTCCGCCAGCCGCACTCATCTCGATGGTGAGGGCATAATGCGTCCACACCTCTGTGTAGAAGTGGGTAACGTAACGCTCGGAAGCACCGAAACGGGCCTTGCCCACGTAGCTCACGACGAAAGTACCGGAACTGAGTGACCGTTCGTAGGTACCTTGCATGGCCTGATGCCTGCCCATTACGGTAGGAATCTGGTCCAATTTATTCATCCCGTCTCTCAGTTGCCAAAAACCATTAGCCACGTTGTCGGCATTCGACTGTAGTATTACCATTCCTCTGAAGATGGTCTGCTGCATGTCGAGAGGCAGATCCTGCATGTCTCCATTCAGTGGTAGCCGCAGTGCTGAAGCCAACGACGGTGAGGCGAGGGGTTTGCCAAGCGCCGGACGCTGGTTGATGGCTAATGTCACCACAGGGACAGCCTCTGTGGTGTCGCCGTGCAGTCGGGCTATGGCACGTGCCACAAGCAGCGATACCAATGTGGCGGGAGAGGTGTCTTCGCCAGAGATGTATTTCATCATCTGCTGCTCATCGATTTCGATGCATACCGTTTCCGGCGTGTTGTTCAAAGGTACGACGGACTCTTTGTTGAGGTTTATGGAAAGTGGCTGTGGGGGTACGGGTAGCGGATTCATGTTTTCGGGACGTGGCATCGAACCGGGGTCGGTCAGTTCTTCCGGGCTGATGACATCACCTGCTACTCGCACACCCTCACGGCTCAGTCCACTGTCGTAGCGGCGGCGGCAATACTCGTAGAGGAAGGTACGCAGCAGATTGTAGGCTCCCGTGCCGTCGGTCAGCGCATGGAAGAAGTCGAGGGCAATGCAATTGTCCCAACAACAGAAAGCCAACAGGTGATGGTTCGACTCGGGACTGAGAAGACGCGCAGGCTGCTGGCTTGGCATGACCACCCAAGGCAACGGGTTCTCGTCCAAGGCATAGCGTTCCCATCCCTTTTCATCAGTCGTCTTGCGCAGCTTTACGCTATAGTAGGGATAGCGTTGTTTTGTGGCGGCCACGGCCTCTTGCAGCATGTCACGGTCAATTTCGTCGCACAGGCTTATGATCAGCCTGGCTGTCCAGCTATGCTGAGAATCAGCCCAGTAGGTGTAGAATCTTTCAGCGTCTATGAGTCTCATAAGTGCTTTTTATTTTGTGTCTGCTTTGATATTTACCTAATAGCCATACACTAGTCCGTACTTCCCATGCAGTTCGCGGAGGGTGCCGTCGGCCTTCATTTGAGCTATGACGGCATTGACGATATCTAGGAGGTCGTCCTGTCCCTTGCGCATCAGCACGCCGATCTCGCCGTGGGTGAAAGGCGCGTCAAGCAGCGGCGCCGCCAGGCGCGGGTCGGTCTGTACATAGTAGGGGGCTTCCGTTATCTCGGTGATCATCACGTCGGCTTCGCCTTCGGCGATGAGCGAGGGTATCTCCTCGTTGTTGGGGTGGACGATGAGGGTGGCGTGGGTGAGTTGCTGGTGGGCGAACTGCTCGTTGAGGCCGCCGGGGTTGACCATCACGCGCACCTCCGGGCGGTCGATGTCCTGCAGCGAGCGGAAACGCACGGTGTCCTCTGCGCGGCAGAGGATGGTCTTGCCGTTGGCCAGGTAGCCTTCGCTCATCAGCATCGTGGCGCAGCGCGTTTCGGTGATGGTGATGCCGCCCATGGCCATGTCGAACAGCTGCGGCTCGGCCTGCACGTCGGCGGTCAGCGTGGGCCACGAGGTGGGTACGAACTCTACCGCCACGCCCATCCGCTTGGCCATGGCCTCGGCCAGCTCGATGGCGAAGCCCCAGTAGAGGCCTGTCTCCGGCTCGCGGAACGACAGCGGACGGTAGTCGCCCGTGGTGCCGACCCGCAGCGTGCCCCGCTGCTCGATGCGCTCAACGGTGGGCCTCCCCGCAAGGGAGTCCTCTTTCTCGCTGCACGCCGCTAACGCCGTCGTGCTGGCAATCGCCAGCACGGCGACAACCAGCCAGATTTTGATCCGATAGTGTTTCATGATGATTTGGGGGATTCGCTTTCAGGTATATTACTTCGTGGTTTTGAGGCTGACGAAGGAGGTGCGGCCGGTGAAGGTGGCGATATAGGTGCCATGCGGCAACCCTGCGAGACTGGTGGAGGTGTTGCTGTTCACGGTCATGCTGCGGAGTACCTTGCCATCGACCGAGTAGATGTTGAGCACGCCGGATTCTTGTCCGTTGGTGAAGGTCAGCACCACGTTGTCGCCGTTGCGTGACAGGGTGGCGGCGGCAGCGTTGTCGACGGGCGCAATGGCGGTATATCCGCGCAGAGCGGCGTATTCGTTGCGGGCGGCGGCGGCCAGCGTCTGGAATTCCGGTTCGCGCTGCATGCGGACGAAGGTGTAGGAGGCCAGCAGACGTGCCGCCTGCACGTCGGAGGCCCAATGGTAGCCTGCGATGACACGGCTGTAGCCGTATTCAAAGCCCCGCTCGAGGATGGCATTCATGCTGTCGGGGGTCAGTTCCACCATGGCCAGTGCCAGCCCCCATCCCAGGGTGGAATGGGTGGAGGGGTAGGACGAGTCGGTGGACTCTTCTTCCTCCTCCTCGGGAATCATCGATCCGTCGCCCAGCTGGGCGTAGGGACGGCGGCGGAAGCCGCTGTTCTTCAGGCGGCGCGACTCGGTGCGCAGCGTCGTGTACACATGGGTCAGATAGGCCGTGATGTTGGGCGCCACGGTGGTGTCGAGCGGCATATCGAGACAGTCGGAATACTGGCTCAGGAAGTCTTCCACATGTTTTGAATGGTCGACCAGGGCCTGCACGCCACGCGGCGTGTTGCGCAGGCTTCGGGCAAGCCAGTGGGCGGCTACGTCGCCCTGGTAGCGGTAGGAGGCGGTGTCGATGGGTGGAGGCAGGATATGCTGGCTGTTAGGGAAGGCCACGTTGGCAGGAGCGGCACCGTGCCACAGCAGGTATTCGGCACGTGCGGCGGCGAGGTCGGTGCGGTATTCGGGACTTGCCTGCAGGCGTGCCACACAGCTGCTGGCCGCCAGACGGGCTGCGTCGACGTCGCTTTGCCAATGGGCACCCACGATGACACGGCTCTCGCCGTATTCCCATCCGCGACGCAGGATGGTGTCCTGCTGCTCGGGTGCCATCTGTGCCAGTATCAGCGCCGTGGTCCACCCCAGCGAGGTATGGCCCGACGGATAGGAACCGTTGCCGCGCAGGTGCTCCTCGTCGTCGAAGGCACCGGCCACATGCTCGTTCATGCGGGCAAACGGGCGGATGCGCATATACCGCGCTTTGGCCCTGTCGACGGCCTGTGCTGCGGTCTTCTGTCCGCGCGACACCAGCCGGAAGATGGCCGGTGTGGCCTCCTTGCTGATGGTGAAGCCCATGGCTTCGCTATAGATCTGGCACATGCGGCTGACACTGTATTCCGACTCCCAGCTGGCACGCTGGCCGCGTGGCGTGGCACGCATCGACTTCCCCCATATCCACTGCTGGAAGTCGTCGATAAAGAGCATGCTGCTGGTGTCGGGCGGTGCCGGCAGGTAGACGCCAGCGTCGGGCATCAGGTTGTCAAGGTAATAGGGTACGGTGTCCAAATCTTGGGCCGTGAGGTGCATGCACAACGTGCATACAGCAAAAGCCAGTAGAGTTTTCTTCATTGTTCTATTGTTTGGATAGTATTGTTTATATTCAGTCTCCTCAGCGTTTCGCCATTCTGTCTCAACTATTCAGGGTGCAAAAATACCACTTTTCGACGGATTGGCCAAATCTTTTATATCCTAATTGCGAAAGCCTTGGTTATCAGCCGAGCCGACGGCACACCACTGAATGGGAGCACCACCCACCGAATGCCCTGCTGCGACGAGTAGCGGGACAATAATTTGCAGCATTACAAGTTATCCTGTCATGGTGAATGCAGCTGCACAGCCAAGCGAGGCCACCCTTCGTGCCGAGGTCTACGACATCGTCCGCCAGATTCCGTGCGGGCGAGTGCTCACCTATGGCCGTATCGCCGCCTTGTGTGGCTGGCCTAATCATTCCCGCCTGGTGGGTCGCATTATGCGAGGGGCCCCCGACGCCGATCTCCCCTGCCACCGCGTGGTCAACGCCTCCGGCCGCCTCGCCCCGCACTACCCCGCCCAAGCCTCCCTCCTAACCTCCGAAGGCATCCGCCTCACCCCCTCCGGCAAGGTCCCCCTGAAAGAGTACCTGTGGAATCTTTAATCCTCGGCGGCCATAGGCAATTGGTCGTCCTCCTCGGTGGGGTAAGGGATGGGGGTGTGTTTATACCGGGATAGCAGATTGGTGTTCAGCAGCAGCTCCACCTCGCGCATGGTGCGCTCTATCTTGTCGGACTTCAGTTGGCACTCCCAGACGACGATGACTTGCCAGCCGTTGTCCTGCAGCGTCTGGTAGTTACGCTTGTCGCGCTCCTGGTTGCGACGGATTTTGGCGACCCAGAACTCGCGGTTGTTACTTGGAATCTTGCAGCACGCTGAGTTTATCAAATCAGTCTTATCTCTTAATTCATCACTCTTAACTGGTGGCTCCGCCACCCCGTGTCCATGCCAAAAACAGCCGTTCACGAATATCGCCGTCCGGTAGCTCCGCAACACGATATCCGGCTTCCCCGGCACACTCTTCACATTCAGCCGATACCTATACCCATGACTCCACAGCCACCGCCGCACCTTCAGCTCCGGCTTCGTTGCCTTGCTGCGTATATGCGACATGCACCTATGCCGCTGCTCCGGTGTCATCGTGTCGGTCATATCGTTGTTATCTCTTCTGCCATCGTGTTGAGCGCCACGCAGTCCTCGCGGCTAATGTGGCGTTTGCCAGCATCGTATTCCCAAGGGCTGAGGATGAGCACGCACCCTGCGGCGCAAGCGTCGAAGAGGGCATCCGTGGGCTTGTAGTATTCCCGGAAGCCGTTGTCCGTGAGGAGGACGAACGGCAGTTCCTCCCGTAGCAGCACCTCCATCACCTGCTTCTCCTGTGGCGAGATGAATGGCGAAACCATCACCGCCCCCTTGCGCGCCGCCAGCACACAGCCGTTCATATAGTCGCGCAGCGGAGCGTCGTCGCCCTGTTCGGCCTTCTGCACCATCGCCCGCCGCACATGCACCGTCTCAAACCGTTCGGCCATCAGCAGCGTCGCGTTCCCCACACCAGCGTAGCTGCGTCCGCCAATCTCAATTCCCCGCTGCACGCGGAAAAAGCCCGGCTTCAGTCGCTTGGTAGCCAGCCGCTGGGGGTTCATATGTACATAGCGCATCATCGTATCCAATTGCCCTCGCCGCGACAGCGGGCGAATGAACGGACGTTCGGTGAAAACAGGGAAAGGATAGAAACCTTCCGTTGCCGCCTCCTTGTCCGTTGTCCCCGCGTCTTTGTCTGTTTTCCCTGAGCCGTTGTCTGCTGTTCCCGAATTCAATTCGGGGCTAATCGACAAAGTGTGTGCCCGACCATGCCTCTTAACCCCCTGCCAATATCCGCGAATCACATTGCGAATACTGGTATCCATCACCCGTGTCATATGGATAATGGCATGCAGATGATCCGGCATAAGGCAGAACTGGAGAATGCGGATAGCGGGATAGTGCTTGCACATCACGTAAAGCTCTTCCACGACAGCTTCGCCCAATGTCGTCCTGGTCACATGAGCTTGCGTCGGGTCGTTCTGCGGAATCACCAAGGTGCCCAGCAGAGGTTCGCGCGAAGGCACCGTCAGCGTGATATGATATATACCAACCCCATTCCAAGCCGTCCCCGGCTCCTGCCATTGCCATTTTTCCTGCACCGCCATGGTATTTCTATACTGTACTGTTTCTAAAATAAACGCACAGAAACATTTTTTATTGTCCCAAACGCTTCGTCCATTGTCGCCCCTTCGTCCATTGTGGCCCGTCCATTGTGGCCGAATTCAATTCGGCCGCCCTTCCCCTTCAAAAGCAAACAGGAAATCACCCCTTGCAGCAAACCAATTCCGACGCCCCTTTGTCCATTGTCGCCCCTTTGTCCATTGTGGCTCCTTCGTCCATCGTTGTCCCTTTGTCCATTGTGGCCGAATTCAATTCGGCCGCCCCTCCTTCAAAAGCAAACAGGAAATCACCCCTTGCAGCAAACCAATTCCGAAAAAGGCACCGCTACAGCACCTTCAGCTCGGGCTTAGTGCCCTTCGAGCGGATATGCGACATACAGCGGTGCCGCTGCACCGCTGTCGTCGTGTCGGTCATAGTATTGTAAACAATAGTTTGTCAACATTTGTCCGCACGGATTCAAATTTTTCTAATTCTGTCGGACATTTGCAAAAGTAAAACGTCCTCTGTCCTCCAACCGCTCGAAGTTCCAGTATTTCTGATAACCCAGCAACCGTGCCAGCTTACGCGAGTTCCACCACTCACGACCCTCCCCGTCCGTCTCTTTGATGGCATCGAACGGCGACAGCATCTCCTGTGGGGTGAAAAGGATAGGGTTGTTATGATTGTTTTCCATGGTGATTATCATTGTTTAGTTTAGAAGCCTTGTCTATAGGTTATAAGTTTTTGTTTTGTAAAAAATTACAATACTTTTTCCAGGTATAAATTTGCTAAACATACCGCCACTTCTTGCGGCTCTTCGCGGGGACGCCAGGCAAGCACATAACTTACTTCCGCATCGACAACTTGATATCCTTGCTGATTCAGTTTTGAGATATCTTCCCGCTTGCCTTTAGATAGGGATGCAATAGGTTGGTTCTGCTCCGAATATAGAATGCCGTTTCTATAACGAAGTTTGTCGCCACTACGCAATGCCAGCACCTCGGCTTTGTGGTCACGGAAATAATCGAGCCAAACATCTCGCATCGAAAGAGTGATGATTATACGTTTTTCTTGCTGTTTTTGCACATCTAAAGGACGCTGACCAAAAAGAGGGCTATCAGAATGTATATACAGGTTGTGACGGGCACGGGTCATTCCCACATACAAGGTTCGCAGAGTATCAACATCTATGTCATGTAAACCAAACAGCCATAGATGAACCGCATCAAATTCGCGCCCTTTGGCCTTATGGATAGTACTGACGTAAACTGATTTACCATCAATGCTGGCGAAATCTTCGATATTTGATTCCAACAAGAACTGGCGAAGGTCGGTACGGTAAAACGAGCGGTGTGTTTGCTCGTAGTCTTTCCAGAATCGTTGAATGACTGGCAAAATACGGCTGTTAGCATAGGTTTGCTCAGTACGCTGCTTGGCAGTCTCCCATACGTCTTTTGGAATCACTATGTCTGAATCTTTCCCAAATTGCTTGACGAAGTAACGTATCTCAGCCAGATTTATAAAACGAAATCCTTCTGTGGCTTGAATCAGTAGGGGGTGGTATCCCTGACGTTCCAGATGATATGCCGCTTGTAAGGCTTCTTCGTTTGTAAAAGTCAAGATGGCAGTAGTGTCTGCAAATGGAGTTTCTGTGATGGTAGAAAACGAGGACTTAGGCAAAAAATCTACCGATCCCAAAGATTCACTCGTGGAGACAATAGGCGAGCACTTCATTCGATTTGGAATACGGCATACAAAATCGTTTGCGAAGTTGACAATCGCCTGATCAGAACGATAATTGTCAGTCATCTCATAAAGAGTAGCTCCTTGCTGATCAACCAACGACCGCATATATGCCGAATTGCTCCCTCGGAAGTGGTAGATGTTTTGATCGTCATCACCAACGGCAATAATACGCATCTCTTCGTTACGTTGCAACAAAGCACGTACCAACCGGAAGTCCTCTTTGGACATATCTTGTGCTTCGTCGATTACAAGCACACTCTTGGCAACCTTTTTCTCCTCAACCTCACCCTTTTCTATCATTTCTGCTGCACGGTCGACCACTTGATCCACCTCTTCCAAACTTCCAAGTTGTCCCAAGAGGTCAAATGCGAAGGAGTGGAATGTCTTTATGTCAACATAGTGAGCAGCATTGCCAACCAAATCGATAAGTCTCCGTTTGAACTCCGTAGTTGCAGCCCTCGAGAAAGTCAACATCAACAATTGCTCATGTTTTACGTCTTCCATCAGCAGGAGAGATGCCAGTTTGTGCACCAATACACGTGTCTTTCCACTACCGGGTCCTGCAGCGACAACGATATATTGAGATTCCTTATCGTCAATAATTTGACGTTGACGTGCGGATAGTGTAGCAAAAAGTTGATGGTATTTTGAGGGAGTGATATTGCGGGATATTTCCGTTTTACGTTCTCCCTTGAAATATTGTCTTATAAATAGATTATAATCCAGCGTAAAATAGTCATTCACATATTTTGTTGCGGCGGGATAGTCTTTGACCATCATGTTTGCATATTCTCCAACGATATGGATTTGCTGCATCCGCTGCCTGTAGAAAGCGTCAAGTAGGCGATACTGTTCCTTGCCGTACTGAGTACGTCGTTCTACTTTACGCTCCAGTTGCATGGTGTTATATATTACCATAAAACCACCATCAATCTTCAGTACTTCATTTCTGCTTAAATAAAGGAACGCCTCCTGCATATCAGCTAATGATGGTTTTGGCTCCAAGGTGATATGAGTATCATTGTAGTTCCTTAGCTGATCGACCAAAGAGAAGGTAACATATTGCGAGGGATTCTCCTTGTGTAATTGGACAGCTTGTGCTCCTATAGTGCTAACAATATAGTAACATAAATCGGCACGTCGTCCGAAACGGGCATTAATATCATCTTTTTCGAGCAAAAGATAAATGGAAACACTATCGCTTTCAGCATGTTCGCTCTTTCGCAAATATCCTTTTAGGGCTAAAAATGAGAGCAATGTGCGCAAACGCCTAGGTGTACTATTTTTAAGGCCCTCCATAAGCGCTTGTTGGTTCAGTTGTTTATAATTGAGGTGAGGACAGCCCTTTGTGATTTGTTGAATTAGAAATTGTTCAAGTTGTAAAGTGATATCAAGTAGCCGTTTCAAGTTTATTTTGTCCACCCAGATTTGCATATCCTGCGTGTCGGCCAAGATTCCCTCCTGTCGCATCAAGTTTATGCTGCTAATGACGGTCTCCTTGGTCATCCCAAGCAGGTCGGCAAGATAATCTATGCGACTTTCCGCCTCGTTGTTGTTTGCAGAGGTAGCACGCTTACTTATTAATGAACCTATTATTCGCGCAGATTGTTCCCGTGTGGTATCATCGAAGAGAGGAGAAACAGACAGGCGATGTCTGACTTCGTCCATCGTATTCACGGTAATTCCGGTGGCAAACAGATGTGGCGAATTGCTTCCTCTAACAATAAAACCAGCATTTTCCAACGCAGCCAATGCTGCACGAACACGTGTCTCAATATCTGGCACTTCGTCGCTCCATCCAGCCTTACGGGCAATTTCCAATGCTGAACAACCAATTGTGGGACGTTGTACAGTCATATCTCTGACAGCTCTCCACACTTGTCTAATTTCGCTTAGAGAAAGCTTTGTCTGATTGAGAAGTATGAAATGTTTATCAAGATCGTTGTCGGAATATAGCACATAACAGTCGGCCTCCATTTTGGGATCACGTCCTGCACGACCTGCCTCCTGTATATAGTTCTCCAACGAATCGCTAATATCATAGTGGACAACCAATCCGACATCTTTTTTATCTACACCCATACCAAAGGCAGATGTGGCAACAATCACTTGAGCATCACCGCTCATAAAAGCCTCTTGGTTGCGAATCTTGTCTGCCGCTTCCATTTTGCCGTTAAATGGGAGGGCTCTTATTCCATCCGACCTTAACTTTGCTGCCAGCTCCTTAGTGCGTTTGGTTCGGGCACAGTATACAATAGCAGGACAGGATCGTCCAATGAGCAATGACCGGAGCAGATGGTATTTTTCATCATGAGTGTTCGCTTGCAGAACAGAATAACGTAGATTCTTTCGCTCAGAGCTTGCTGTGAAGAGCCGCAACTCTACACCTATTTTCTGCCTGAAATAGTCGCAAATATCAGCAACCACCTTAGGCTTTGCGGTAGCTGTGAAGCAGCTGACAGGAATTGGATTCTTCTGTTTCTTTTGTTCCTGTATATGTCTGATAAAATCGCCTATATACAGATAATCCACACGGAAATCCTGCCCCCAAGCGGAAAAACAGTGAGCTTCATCGATAACAAATCTAACTACGTTTCGTCCCAACAACAATCGCTCGATGGTTTTATTTCGCAACATCTCCGGGGAAATGTATAGCATATCAGCAGAACCTTCCGCCACCTGTTGAATAGCAGCGGAACGTTCTATGGGATCGAGTAGACCGTTTATCGTTACAGCTGTAGAAATACCTCGATTGGAAAGATTATCCACTTGGTCCTTCATTAGTGACTGAAGGGGAGAAATAACTACGGTTAACCCCCGTTCGTTTCGCCCCAAAAGGAGTGCCGGTAGTTGAAATGTCAGGCTTTTCCCTCCTCCTGTTGGGAAAATGCATAGCAAAGATTCGTTTCGAATAGCACTTTCTACCGCTTGCTGTTGCATGGGGACTCCGTCGAAAAGTCGAAATTCCTTATAGCCAAAAAACTCCTTTAGTGCTGCATGTGCATCGAGCCGCTTGCTGCAATACTCACACCCATCACAAGGTGTACCGCATAGTAGGTGAATCACATTTGTCACCTTCGGATATGTGTGCACAACCCAGGGAGGAGTAATTGAACCAGGGTCACCAACCCCTATGATAGATAGAGCAAATGCCAATTCCACAGGATATTTGTCTGCAACCGCAGCAACATTGGCATTGCTGCATATATAACCTTTGTATTCCTGTCTGATAATATCAGCAACAACCCAACTAAAGGGGAAAGAAATGTCTATGCCAATATATTCAAAGAACGCCTTAAACTCCGCTACATTGCGGAGTAACAGATAATAGATGGTTTTTCGTCTTTCGGGCAAGCGTTTCCATGCTGTTAATTCGTCATAAAAAAGGTCTCGCGCTTTGATAGCATCATTCAACGGATTATTCAGCTCATCTACCTGAAGTTTGTCATCCTTTACCAAACGGTGATAAGGTCTTTGCGGAAACAGGAGTGGAGAAAGATAAAGTGTATCTATTGCGTGAATCTGTTGCGGAATATGAAGATACTGTAAGTCGTGATGGATGATATTATGCCCACATACGAATCCACAGTCTTTTATGAAAAGAGCGAAATCGCTAAGGGAACGGGAATGAATTTGCGCACCGTCTTCCCGTATCGCACCATAGTCCATCTTACGTCTCGAATCAATGCCGACCTCTGTATCTATGAATGCAATCATTCTCTTTGAATTAAATTTCTTTTATACCTAGCGATTTCAAATAGTTAAACGTCCCATCATAAAACTCGGGCAAGCGTGTGGGGTCTTCGGGATAGCCTTCTGGTGTTAGGTTGGAATTGCCTTTTGGAACGCAGATAACAATTCCTTGACGGGCACGTGTCAGAAGTACGCGGTAGGCGTTGAGCATGTATTTTTGGTTCTCCTCGTTGTTCTCTGGTGTCCACTTGTTGCGCCCATTGAACTTGTAGTATTTCCACTCGCCATTCTCGCAACGCATATCAGCATCCCACAGGATACAGGCGTAGTCGAGTTCCAATCCCTGTACCTGTATCTCGGTGGCGGCATCCTCCAGGTAGTTAGATGAACGGACGTCGGTCTTGTCCTCGAGGAACCAATGAACGGCATTGTCCTCGTCCTGAGGCAACACATTAACGGCCAGCGGCTTGAAACGGGCTGCCACTTTGGTAACAAGAACGCCCGTCTGTTGAGTGCCACGAGCCTTATTGCGTAGCCACTTGCGGGCAGTATCCATATCGCGTGTGAGCACGACGGGATAGTTTCGACCAGCCACATCTCGATACAATTCGACAGCATCTGGACGGAAAGAGAGTAGCGAATGTACGAAGGCGGATAGGGTTTCTGCACGGAAAGAACGAAGGCTGACAGCCAAATGCAAATCGTCGGAGAATGTTACCTTGTTGTTCTCCGCGAGCAGTTCATTAACTCGTCCTTCGGCGTATTCAGCATCTGTCAGCTTGTCAGATATAAAGATATTCCAATGTCGGAACTGATTATTGAGTGCCTTAATCCACTCTGTGATGCCGGCCTCACCGGTGTTGATTTCCTGACCGCCACCTACCAAACAGACGATGACGGCCCAATCCTCGCGTTGGTCGAGCGACCATATGAGGAACTCGGCCTCCGACATAGGGAAGTTGGGTACCTTGAGCTTGTTGCCATAAGTGCCACCACGTTTCAGATAGTCGGCAATACGTTTGTGTGTCCAGCTTCGCTGAGCTTCGTCGAAGATGGCCACGTGTTCTACCTCTCCATAGCCAGTATGTTCCAAACGTACGGTTTCTTCGGGGTCAATTTCCACCACTCCATTCTCCACGGGATTCTTTATTTTGGCCAGCATATTGTCGCGGTAGCGGTGGATGATTTGGATGAACTCGCTGACCTCGCGTCGTGAGTCAGATAGTCGTTTCTTTTCTCCTCTTTCAGTACATTTCTTCTGGTTGTCGCGGGCCAATGCTTCAGTCAGCACAGCCACCAAAGGACCGTTGCCTGAAAGGTAAACAGCGCCGTTTTCCTTATCTAGCTCGCCATTCTGATAGGTCTGTTTGATGGCCACATCGAGCCCTACGAGTGTTTTTCCGGCACCGGGGACGCCAGTCACAAAACAGATGCTCTTCTTGTTCTGCACCTTGCTCTGCTGGATAACCTGAAGAATGTAGTTGATGGTGCGGTCGGTAGAGACTTTGTCGGCCTCGTGGCGGGTGATATCCTCTACCGAATGGTTCTCGTAGAGCGCTCGTGCTGCCTCGATAATGGTGGGCGTAGGCGTGTACGGGCTGATAAGCCAATTGGTTATTGTGCCCTTGTCTTCTGTGGCGTGGGCGTGATTTAGAACGTCGGTGATTAACTCCTGGAGATGGTCGGCGCCTGAGATAAGGGGGTTGTATATCTGGTCGTCATAGACAGACGGCTGAAACGTCTTTGAAGAAGTAGCGCGTTTGGTGGGGACGAGGATGGGGACAATCACTCGGTCGTGACTGAAACGATGGAAGTTCTTCAGGTCGAGTGCATAATCCATCACCTGTTCCACATCGGCTTGCAGGACGTCTTTTTGACCTACCTTAAACTCGAGACAGAAGATGATACCACGAAGCAACAGGACCACATCGATGCGCTTGCCCAATCGCGGTATTTCGTATTCGAAGATTACCTGTGCGTTCTCATTCTTCCAAGGTATTAGCACCTGTTGTAAGATGTCTATCTCGCCCATCCAGGCCTCGTCGATTGTAGTCAATGCGTCGCCATGATAGTTGTTATGGAGAGTGCCCAAAACAGCAAGACGTTCCTGTTCAAGGAATTCCTTAAAGGTATTTGCATATAGACATCTGTTTGGCATTTCTTTTAAATTGAATTTGCAAATATACAAAGAAAATCCGATTTCACCAAATTTTATTTGGATACTGGTGCGCCATCAGACAGGCAGCGAGAGGTGGATGGTGTCGGAGGTGCGGCCGCGGGTGGAGCGGAGGAAGGCGTAGAGGTGGAGTGGGAATGCGTTAGTGTGGGAATGCGTTTTTCGCTTGATTTTTTTATTCAGCGGTGCTCGCAGGCATACCACATCACCCTTACAGGGGTCACATTGACAAGCGATAAGGGGGTTATACATAATCATTCTGAGCGTTCCATGACGGCTTCACGGTCACTCAGCGTGGCGTCTGCTACGCCTCTGTGGAGACAGTTCGCTCCACATGGTCGCGTTCTGCTACGCCTCTGGGGAGCCAGTTCGCTCCACATGGTCGCGTTGTGCTGC
>JAEEGH010014420.1_pt1 | contig 17344 bp, 11 predicted proteins | sample 9134181 | NCBI WGS metagenome assembly JAEEGH01 (sample SAMN16246544, study PRJNA631951) | gut metagenome | biome: gut microbiome; feature: rumen; material: DP-attached | host: Bos | place: Iran: Karaj | collected 2018-10
ACACGCGGGCGATGTACCGCGGGCAAAGATCCGGTTCGCGAACTTCGACGGACGCAAAATCTTCGATCTTCGCGTTTTCGTCGATGGCGATCGGCGTCGCGGGATGGCGCAGTTCGCCGCCCGTCTGGGCGGCCGCCTCACGGGCGATACCGATATGGGACAACCAGTCAGGACGGTTCGGCGTGACTTCCCAGTCGATCACGCTGTCGCTCTGATACAGATCGGTCAACGGCGCTCCAAGCGGCGCATCATCCGGCAGAATCAGCAGACCGCTATGGTCGTCGCTCAAGCCTAATTCACGTGCGGAACAGAGCATGCCGTTGGATTCAACACCACGGAGTTTCGCTTTTTTGATTTTGAATTCGCCGAAATCCGTACCAAGCGTCGCGCATGGGACGCGCTTTCCAGCGTCACAATTCGGGGCACCGCAAACGATCTGCACAGGCTCGCCGCTACCGATGTTCACCATGCAGACGCTCATGTGGTCTGAATTCGGATGTGGTTCACGCGAAAGGATTTCCGCCACAACGACGCCTTTTGGAATCGTGCCAGATTCTTCAATTCCTTCGACTTCCAGTCCCGCGCCTGTCAGACGCGACGCCAGTTCCTTGGCGTCCCATGGGATATCAACGTAATCCTTCAACCATTGCAACGATGTTTTCATGACGAATCCTTTTTATTTTCAAATAGTTAGTAATAGACAAGAGTTAACGCGGGAACCACCTGTAGATCTTCGGCGTCTCCCCTGTATTCAGATAATAGATGAAACCGAAAATCATGAAGAGAACCGCGCTGAGCAATTCGCCGGCAATCACGCCGACCATAAATGGCTTCAGTTTCCTCACTAGTTTCATGCTGCCGAAGCGGATGGCGCAAACTTTGATCAAATACCCGCAGAAAAACGCATGGCACGTCTGCTCCATAGGATACGTCGCCCACAGAAGGAACATAACCGGATGCAACGGCCACCACGGAACACGCAGACGCAGCAAGCTGAAGAACCAGACCAATGCGATGCCGAAAACAAACGCGCCGACGAAATTCTCACGCGGCATAATGCGGGATATCCGCTGCCACCACGGCAAGGCGTCCGCTTCCTCCAGAGAGCCAACCGCCTCCAATTGCAGAATTTCGGGCAACGCCGTGCGGAACGACATGGTCGGCAGACGTTTGTAACTCCAGTCCATGTTCTGCGGTGCGCCCCATGTATAAACAGCGATGAGCAGGACGGCGACGGCAATCGTCATCGCGATGATATACATCGCCAATGTTGACCAGCCGTATTTCGTCGTCGAGACTTTCGTGCGATCGCACAGTTTCAGACCGTTTGTCACGTATGGCATCAACGCTTGGCATTGATCGATGCTCAAGAAAATACATACGAGACCGCAGATGATCTGCGCACGAGGCGGGAAGGCGAAACTGCCGAGTCCTGCCGTCAACAGGCCAAAGATGGTCCATCGCGGCTGGATGAAGAAGAGCCCTGTCTCCGCGCTGATTCGCGAAACGACCACGAACGTCATCAGCATTAACGCCACCGTGATCAAGGCGAACGGCCATTCGAGGCCAAGCCGCGTAATCATTATAAACATCGCGATGAACGCAAAGATGAGTAACCGCATCGCCCACGCGTTCGCAGAGCCGCCGTCTTCCTTGTCTGGTTTGCGCAGCCCCAAAGCACTCAACAGCACATGCCAGTAGTAATGCCGTCCCGTGTAGAGCAGGAAGAAGAACATCATGATGAAGGCACCAGCACGTTGCCATCCCTGCCAACCGCCGACCCAATCCGTGTTCAGATTCATGCCGACCGTCACCATCGGAAACGCGCAGAATACCCAGCAGAGCTGCGAAACCGCCAATGTCAGCGATATCTCGGAACTAAGGAAGAACGCGAACGCCACAACCAGCGGGAAGAAACGGAACACCAACAGGCTGCTGCCATACGGCACACGGAACAAATTCGGCCAGACTTTCGAGAACGGCGCCAAGCTCCATGTCAGCTGGACAGGAATGTAATAGTCTGGATACCAGATAAATAGTCCATTGTTAATACGAATGAACAATAGGATCAGCAGTCCCACCCAGAACATGCGGTTGCGGCAAATAGCAGGAAGCAACTTGCCTTCCTCCCGTTCGATGAGCGTGGCATTGAAATCTGCAATCGGGAAGCTAAGATATTCATGCGCAGACCATTGGCGATACGTAATCAACGCCAGGCAGACAGAGGCCAGCGCGCTGAGGAAGACGAGCGGCATCCATGTCGTCAACGGCACACGCCAATCCGCCCACGGCACGCGATGCACAGCATCTTTGAAAGAGCGCCACATCGGACGATCGCCTTCCGCAGTTTTCTGCGCACCAATAAGATACGCCGTCACCGTCCGTTCATACACTTCCGTGTGCAGATCAGGCTCCTTTTTCTCATCCGGCATGACGATTAGTGCGCCTTTCGGTGCATAATCCAGAACGTGCTTCTGTTTCCAGCCGGGCGTCACGCGCTCCCAATGGTACGGCATGACCATCGTGTGTGTGAATTGCTCCAGCATGCCGCGGCCCGGAATACTGCACGCCGCGCAACTGACTGCCACGATCAACGCCAGTTCGCCGCCCTTCATCTGAAGCTTCTTGTTGATCAGCCCAAGCAATGGATTGAAGACCATGACGAACAATGCCAGCGTCCCAATGACGATGATAGGAAGCAGAGAGCCATTCGTAAATGATTCCAAATACAATACGGCGTCATTGATATAACCGCATGCCGCGATGAAGATCGCGCATACGAAAGCCAGAATGATGCTGCGGATTGTCATGGGTTAACCTTGTCTATACCTATTTAATATGTCTCTTGTAGAAACTAATAAGATAATGGTCATTGCCACTTTAGGCAAGAAAACCCATGAAAAAAACTCTCTCATCCTCCCCCATTCTTCCGCTAAATCATTGTTTCAGCGCTTCCGCGAAAAGGTCGATACCATGATTGATATAGGCAAGATGGTCTTCCGTATCGCAGGATGCCCATGGTGCCATCATGAAGCCTTTCAACGTCGCAGGACCTAAATCGCGGCGGCATGTCTTGACGAGTTTTCCAATGACATCGTCCGCTCCTGCATTGACTTCACGACGCTTCCAGCCAGACCAATTCGTTCCACACGGAACTTGCTCAAATCCCGCTTTTTCAAGATCATAGAAACCTTTGAGGCGTTTGTGGTCGGCCGTCTTGTTTTCCTCCAGTTCGAAGCCACCGTAGCATTCATCGTAGTACCAATTGCTCATCAGAACGCTCTTCGGCGTCCATTCATAGAAATCCATATGGTCCCATCCGTAGTCGCTCCATGCCCATGCGCGCATACCATTCTTCTCGACCGCGCCGACGATATGGAGGAAATCGTGCTTCCACAACTCGCCTTTTCTGACGCAGATGAATTGATGGAAGCTGTTATCCTGATGATGGGCGGTCTCTTCGTCATAACCAATATGGAAGAAACGCGGCGTGCCAAAAATTTCGCCTGTGTCGCGGATGACATTTTCGCAGACGCGATAGTACTCTTTCGTTGAAACCATGCGGCGGTAATGCTTCAGCCAGCCGTTATGCGTCGTTGAGAAATTCAGTTTCGGAATTGCTTCAATACCAAGTGCTTTCAGACGATGGATTTCCTCCTGCATCTTTTCTGGTGTCCAGCTGCCTTCGATGGCGAGTTCGGGATGGCTTGGGAAGACAAGAGCCTCGCCGATATCGATGACCAGCATGTTCATTTTCTGTTCAACCATACGGTCGATGGCGCGCCGCCATAGATCCTCCTTGCTGCGCAAAACAGTGTCTGGCTTGCCGGAAGGCAGCTGTTGATTGTCCATGTCTTCGGGCATGTAGTCACACCACATGTTGTATCCAAGATGGAGCAGAACAGCTTTGATTTCACTGGAACCGTTCATACTTTTGATTTGGCTCATTCGTTTTTCTCCTATAAGCTATCATTTTTTGCAAATAATGCATTTCTCTGACTAGAATTTCAGATGAACTTCTCTGCCTGAATTTTTATGTCTGACATGTTGTTTCTGATATATAAATGTTTGGTTTGGTGGAATACACTTTTCCGTCTTGATTTCAATCTCCTTCATTCCAATCGCAATATCAGTCTTCCCGAAACGCGTGTGGATGCCAATCACCCTCGGCTCGTACTGCCGGTCGGATTCATTGAAACCGCCGCCGACAATGATGGGGCCGCTCGGCAGTTCATACCAGAAACGGCTCAGCTCCATCTCAATGAAACGGCCGTTGTTGCTGCCATTCGGCTGCCATGCCGTGAAGCCGATGTCATTGGCGGAATAGCGCTCCGCCGTCAGATGGACGTCCGGCGTGAGCACAAACCGCCTGAACACAAACGCCGCGATCCACGCTTTCTTCCATTCCTCCTGTTCCAAATACATTTTCATGCACGTCAGCTCGTTGTTGCCGACATAGTAGATGCCAGGCGTCACCTCCGAACAGAACAGCCACTTGAAAGCATTTTCCTCCAGCCACTCCAGATAGTTTGCCATACGCGGTTCTTTGGCGGACGACACGCCCGCCGCCACGCAGTCGAGGCATGTATCCGTGAAACGGAACTCATTGCAGACGTGTGAATCGTCGCCGAACGACCGCGAGATGAAACCGTCGGGCGTGGAGACACGATCCAATACGGCGTCGAAATCATGCTTGTATTGACGGCACTCGTCCGCAAACTCCACGTAATCAGGATGATTCAGCAACTTCAGCACATCGCGCAGACGTTGCAGACCGCCCAGCAGCCAGCAGTCTGTGAACACGACCTGCCCGTAGTCGCCGTCGGACGCACAGCATTCCGGCATGATGCCGTAGTTCGGATTCCCTTTCGTACGCGTGGCGCGGATTTCGCCGATGATCCAGCGGCCCGCCCGCAACATTTTGCCCAGATAACTTTTGATAAACGACTCGTCATCAGACAATTCCAGATAGTCGCATGCGAGAATCAATGCGGCGCCCGTCGTGTTCGCCCACTTCGGGCCGCTCGTTCCAATTGCACCCTTTGTCGTCGTGAATTTGCCGACTGGCGGGCAGCCGCCGTCCTGCAGCGAGAAGATGAAATCGATGGCCTTGCGGACTTGTTTGAAATAGCCAAGCTTCAGCATGGGCCGCAATGCGCACATCGCCTCCCACACCCATACATAGAAGCGCTCCGAACTACCGCCCTGGCATGGACGGAGACGTTCGCCATCCGCCATCAGCAGTTGCAAGTTGTTCAGCGTCACCGCTTCAAAGGCTTCCGTGTCACGATGGCATGGCAATTCGACAACGCTCTTGCTCTTCAGTTGCTTCCATGCCTCGACAGCTTCCTGCAACGCCTCGTCGAACGGCTTGTCGCAACCGCCGCTTCGCGGCTCCACCGTGAACGAGAAGTCGAACGACTGCGACTCGCCTTGTTTCAATTCACATGTGAAATGCAGCAAGTGGTTCATCTTTCCAAGCTTGCAACGCTCCTGCACACGATACGGCTTCTCCCATGAGAACAACGCGTTGACGTCCTTTCCCGTGAAATCCACGTCCTTGACCCACGTCGCATTAAAACCTCCAGCGGAGACATGCCCTGCCACGCCATCCTGCGTGTAGAACGCACCATCGTGATATTCGAAGAAGTCGTCAGGCAGCCAGCGGGAAGCATCCCATTCAAACGTATAGTAATGGTATTCAAAGACTTTTGATTCCAGTGGACGGCCTGGATGCAACCAAACATGCGCCGTCTGCGTCTTCGGGTCGTCGTTGCGGACGGTCATTTTCATCCGTAGATTACCGCCGATATCAACGAAATACAGGCATGTGTAGATTAGATTCCATGCGCTGAATTCGATTTCGATGATCGGCAGGCCACCGAATGCACGTCGCAACGTTGTCTGACGGAAATCCGGCACGAAGGCGGGATCGCCAAACGCCCAGCTGAACAACATCGTCCGTTGCAACTGCCGTATCAGCGAATCACCTGTAATGGAAGTATTTAGGCCAGGCGTATCCAACGTGTAGGCGTTCATTGCGCAATCGCACATGACCAATTTGTGCGACTCTGGCCAATTCAATGGAATATGGACCGACAACGGCATTTTCGCCGGGCGGTTCAGTTCATCCATGATGTCCGCCCATTCCCACTCCTTCATCTCTTCATATTTCGACTTCATAGAAATCCTTCATTACTCTTTAGTCTCTTTTTCCCTATGGGACGGCCCTGCAGGAAACCATCCCTTCTCCACGCGTTTCCGTTGATGAAACACTTCACGAATGCTCCAAAAGCATGAAAATCCAATGACGCCTAACACCGCCGACAACACGATATCCGCAATGAACAGCGACATCGCCGTCGCCGTAAGCCCTGCCAGCAGAAACGCCCACCAGATTTTCACACCGAAATAATATTCGCCTTTGATGACCAGCGGATGGAACAATCCGATGACCAAAAAGCAAACCAGCCCGATGACAATGCCTTGCCAATGCATGAACACTCCTTTTCCAATAAATCATGTTGTATTCACTATAGCCCGAAAAGTGACTTTTCACAACTCTGCACTATATTCATATAACCGTTTATTCTTCCATTTTCACAACAAAGGAACCACACATGGCAGACGCACAACTCTCCTACAACTTCCCCTGGACCGCTTACCCGCAGAATCTCTATCCGCGCATCGCACGCGAATATCTCGACTACGGCATCGACCGCTTCGTCTTCGTCGAGTCATGGATTGCCGAAGGCCTTAAACACCCTGAACTCATTGATTTCCTACGTGATTTCAAGAAGAAGATGGGCATTCACATCGTCTCCATCCACGCTCCCGCTGGCCGCGAATTCGATTTGAACATTCCTGAAAAAGAACGCCGCCCGGCCATGATCAAAGACCACATCAAGGCCATGGAAATCGCCGCTGAATTCGGCAGCAAGACATATACGATCCACGTCGGCGCATGGCATCATTGCATCAAGCATGTCGATATGAATCTGTTACGACCGCTCGCCATTGAAACGTTGGAACAGCTCGTACCTGCAGCAGAAAAAATCGGCATCGTTGTCGCCGTCGAGAACAGCTTCGAGCCGCCAAACTCCATGAAGGAAGTCGTTGGATTGGTTGAACCATTTGCAAGTAGCTCTGCCATCGGTATTTGCTACGACACCGGCCATGCGCATTTCATGGCGCCCTATCCATGGAAGAAGATGGAGGACTATCCGAAATCACAGCATGACATGTGGTGGGAACATGGCATTATCGAAGAGGCGAATGCGCTCGAACTCGCGCAGAAATACGTCGTCACGACTCATATTCACGACAACACAGGCTATGCCGACCTCCATTCCATGCCGTTCGACGGCACATTGGATTGGTACACGCTGATGCCGAAGCTCCGCGCCTGCCCGCGCATGATGGAATACCAAACGGAAATCGAATTCAGCGATGGTGTCAATTGGGCCGGCCAGTTATTGGCTCCCGTCGGCGGCTATTCCATCAAACGGCAGGTGGAAACCTTCCGCAAGCTTGGATTCTAGCCTCTCTTGTCGCTTTAGTCCCTTATGTCTCTTTAGTCCCTTTCTTTACTAAAGCCATAAGCCATAAGCCATAAGCCGTAAGCCATAAGCGGGTAAGCTTCTTCCGCTGGAAGAAGCTTACCATGCAGGAGCAGTGCTTTCATCCAGCAGCGTGCCATTCTTCGTGAACAACGTCACACGGGCATGTGGACGCTGTTTTTCCGCCTGGCAATGGAAGCTCACTGCGTTTTCTCCGGCAACGATTTCCGGCAGAACGCCATCGGGCTTGATTTCGCCCAAAAGATCGCCATTGCCCACATAGAGCTTCGCCGTCTGTCCGCCATAGTATTCCAAATACTGCCCCGCTTCAAGCGATACGGGGAACATAATCTGTCGTCCACCAACCGCAACCGACGGATTCACAATCGGTTGCGGAATCTGCGGCAACGCTTTGATCGGACTCAGCAGGCATTCTACCGTGTCGCCTTTCGCAACACCGCCACACCAAATGTCGAAGCCCAACGTGCGCGCATAATTGAACTGCCCGCGATACAACGTATAACCGCCGAGGGCGAAAGGCCACGACTGCTTTTCGTATTCCGCCGTGCTCGGCGTCAGCAATTCCACATATCGCCATCCCGTGAAATCAATTGTCACAAAGTAATGCTGGCTGTAAATGCCATGAGTTTTGCAGATTGGCGCGAAATCCAGAACTTCGCCCTTTCCGTCGCCCTTGATCCATAGCCCAAAGCCTTGATGTTTGCTCAAGTCTTTCTCCTGGAAGTCTATATGACGATACAACCATGAGGCTTCCCGTTCCTTGAACATCCGTTCAAAGTGATCGTACAACGAATAGCGGTCGTCTGGAGACGAACTGAGAACCAGTCCGTCCGAATAGTTGCGGGACACGCTGAAAAGACCGCCGTTTTTAACAGGTCCATCGCTTTCCACCGCTTTGATGCAACCTGACATGCCTGGTGCGGCGGATGGATAGATGTACAGCTTACCACTGTTGCGAATCGTGATCTTGTCCCCGGGATCAATGAACGCCGTATTACGATCTTCATCAACTGCTTTGAAATCAATCAGTTCGATAGTGTCTTCCGCATCATATTCGGCAAGAGTCGGCAATGACTGGATACGCAAAGCCAGCGGTTGCGTGGCGAATTTGTTCGTGAAATTCCAAATATTCGAGCGGCTTTCCAAATCGTCAATTTGATGCCGTTCCGCCTGGATTGGCTCGAAGCCCCAACCATCGCCATTCTGACAGAGACGGAATTCTTCTCCACGCTTTGCAATTGTCGCTTTCACATTGTCGTCGAAGTACTTAACACGCCGTAATTCTTCATACGTCCAGATGCGCGGTGCGAGATCACGCAACCATGCGCCGTTCGACAGGCTCTTCGGCGTGATGACTTGCAACGTCAGATGTGAGTCCGTCGCCAAAGCCTTGCTCCACAGATATTCCACGTCATCCCAGAATGTCGGATCGGTCTGTTGCCCACACCACGGAAACAGCCCTACCCACCCCAAATGTAACGGGAGGAACATCTTACGAGCAAAATTATTGGAATAAGCATGGAGATCGGTGAACGTCTTGTGATTGCGCACGGCATGATCCCACGCCTGCATGCAACTGCGGACATACCATAGATGATGGTGGAACGTCGCCATTTCCATCATGATGGGGCGCTTCAGGCCACGGAAGACTTCGAATGTGAACTTCGCGCCGTAGTGCCACCGCGCATCTTCGCCACCGATCACATGTGCGCCGTCCAGACCGTCCAAATAGACGAAATCAAAGCCGCATTCATTGACGGCTGTGGAAATCTTGTCCGCGACTTCCGTGAAAAGCGATGTTTCGCCATCGGGTACAAAACATCCCCAGCATTCCTTCAGATGATAGACGGGCGCCCCTTCCATATGAGTGGCCGGTTCTGTTCCGCATGCGCCGCGTTTGCATTTCAGCACGGCGTATGGTGCATCCGTCTTGATGGCCGTGTATTCGATGAGTTCGTCGTCGATCTGCAATGTCATGCTGCGACGGATAAAGTAGTCGATGCGCGGCGGCAAATCCGACGGATCTTCCACCAAAGGAATATCCGTCATATCGGTCGTCAAATTGCTGGCCAACGTGTAAGTCCCTTCCTTTGCGAGTCTTGGATCTGGAACTGGCGTCACCCATGTGCAGTTTTTCGCGATGGAGAACGACATCGTATGCAGACCGCAGACGATTCCTGCGTCGTTGAATCGTTTTACAAGTTTGCGGACATCTTCATAGCCATTCGGGAAGATATCCGGCCGTGGACGATAGCTGCCGTAGTCCAACGTGCCGTTGAATTCAATCGCCTTGAGGCCGAGGCGATGGCACAAATCAATCCATTCATCCGCGTTCTGCGGCGTGGGGGCGTTCATGATGTTCGAATATGTTGGCAACTTGCTGTCCATTGCCCACGGCCCGCAATTCGGCGAATGCGGCACGCCCAAAGCCGCGCCGACCATCGCCTTCAACGCCTCTCTCATCTCAGCGAAACTGCACGCCACAAGCCCAGTCTCCGCGCCTTCGAAACCAAACCGCTTGTAGGCCGCCGTCCACAGAAACGACTGCGGCCCAGGCAGATCCTCCACATTCGACTTCAGCCCCAAGGCGATGGACGTCGCCGAAAACGGCTCGTCCGCAATATCCTTCAAATCCGTCGGAATGTTGATGAAATCCAATTCATCGACGTCGCCTTCCACCGACAACACTGTGAACACGACGTAGTCCTCTTCGACGCGCGCACGGATTTTCGCCGTCGCGACATTCTGTCCGAACGTGTATTCAATCACGCCATCGTCCATTTTGGCCTTTGTCGCGTCCGCCCGCCAACCTTTTTTAATGATATAGGCCGCAGGCGAAACAGGCGACGCGATCAGATGGTCCTGCCCTGTCGCGATATCGTAAAAGCCTGCATTCGTGCCGTTATCGTTGATGCGCCATTCAAAATGGCGGTTTTTGATGCGAATCGTCATGTTTCTTTCTCCCTAATTATTTTGCTCCATTTCCTACAATTTGAAGCCTGTTCCGACAAATTGTGCAATGTCTCTCCCTGTATCATCCGTCACATCGACATTGACGATGCAGGAACTCCTTCCATTCTTGCGACATACGGCTTTTGCAATCAATTTCCCGCCTTTCGGCGCTCCAAGATAATTGATGCTGACCTGCTGCGCCACCGTTCCATGGTGCAACTGGTTCGACAGCGCGGCGAAGGCAAAATCCGCTAGCGTGAAAATCGCGCCGCCCATGACGCCGCCCATCGCATTCTTATGTCTGGCTGTCAGCACGAGACTGCTGACCGCATGGGCGTCATCAAGCTCTTCCAACACGATTCCGTTGTCGGAAGCAAACCCGTCATCTTTGAAATATTCCTTCGCTTCTTCAAGCGTCTTGAATGTTCCCATAATCGTTTCCTTTTACAACTAACCACTAGCCGCGCAGGAGCGCAGCCCTCCCAACTATCATTGTTTTAATCTAATCCAAGAATGAATGTTTCAAGTAAGCAGATCGGATTTTTAGGAGAAAATCCCCCACCTGAAGGCAACAACAGATAATCATTCGCATCTCAATTTATGGGTGACACTATGCAACACCGAATAACAGCCTGCAGGGCTTATATGCCACCCATAGCCTTCTTGCGAGGCTCCCTTCATGAATAAGTTTTTTCAAAATGTCATAGTAAATCATAAAAAGTCATATTACTTTTAGGAATTATTATGAATTTTATCGAAAATATAACATTATTTGATTAATAATAATTTATAAATTATTTTATTTACCAATTATTATCCTATTTGACATCTATAATAATGGAGTTATAGTATCATAAACGACAGAATATGAATATTAATACCAATAATAAATGAATTAGGATCATGCCATGGAGGAAAGACCGAACAGGCTGTCGCAGATCATCGACAACGGGGGCAAAAAACTCAGGGTCAACAACTGGGCCAACGGATTGTTTTCGCTGAAGAGCGTCGTCGCCCATATCGTGAAGGCGTGCATCCCTGAATACATGCCGTTCCCGGTTGAACTCATAGAGGAGGAATGCTTCGACAGCTTCATCGACACGTCGGGCGCGTGTAATCAGGAAATCGCCAAGGCCCTGATGACGAAGAAGCCGCTCCCTAACGGCTATATGATGGACTGCGACCTTTTGTTCGAAATCCTCCCGCCGAAACATTTGCGCGGCAGCCGGGCGTCGCAGCTTCTCAACATTGAGATGCAAAACGACAGCCGTCAGCTTGACAGATGTATTGGAAGGGGTATGTTATATTTGTCAGGAATATATTATACGGAATATGAACAGTTTTACAGATATCCGGAGTTCGAGAAGGCGTTGAAGGTGAATTCAGTCTGGATATGCCCCGCCGCACCTCCAGAGCGGCAGGGGACGGTCCAGAGATTCAGGATGACGGCGGAGGACAAGCCGGCGGGCGGTGACCTTCCGCACCACGACTTCTACGACAAGCTCCGCTTGACCTTTGTGAACGCCGGCGGATCAATGAGGCCCTATCGGCGGGACATATGCGGCTTTGTCTGGGCGCTGACCACGCCGTCGCTGTCAGCGGGAACGAGAAAATCATGGTTAAAGGAGGCATTTGGAATGGAAATGACACAGGTTGTGGAGAAGAAAATCAATGAGTACAACTGGTTTCGCGAATTATGTGGCCACGAACTCTATGAAGCGAAAATGAAGCAGTACTATAAAGAAGATCTTGAAAGAGAACGCAAAAAAGGAGAGCAAAGCGGATTTGAGAAAGGAGAGCAAAGCGGGTTCGAGAAAGGAATCGAACAGTCAAAAGAAAACTTCGCTCTTAATATGCTGAGATACAATTATCGTCTGGAAGAAATCAGCAAGATGACCGGCCTGAGCATGGAAAGAATCCTCCAAATTGCCAAGGACAATAATCTTGGTAATTTATAATTCATAGCTATATTAGACCGATTATCTGTTCAGTCCTATCATTTTACGTCATGCAAATTCACGCCTTGGGCAATTTCGCATGATCTTGAAAAATCACCACGCAAATTGCCTCTTGAAGGCTTTTTGACAAACACCGCATCGCCATTATCCATAAAAATGACACACATTCTTCCAGCCATGAACACTCTTTGCGCCGTCACCGTCTTCTCATTCCTTTCACTTTTCGGACAGGACGCCAAACGACCTGCTCCCACACAGTTGCAGGCCAATCCGCAGAACCGACCGTTCATCGCAGATGAAAAAATCATCTATCGTTCATCAGAACCAGAAAAAGTCCGTAACTATACCCCCGCCCTACTGGAAGGATTCAATGGACGTTTCATCGCCGCCATCGATCTCGGTGGACCGGGCACGAACATTCTTGACGGTCTGCGAACAAGTAAACAATCCAGCCCAAGCGGCAACCAAGTCCGCGTCTTCCTCTCCGACGACCGTGGAGAAACATGGCGTGATACGACGGTACGGCTTCCCATGAAGCACGAAATTCTCTTCAAAGCCGGCGATTTTCTCTACATGATTGGTCATGCCAACAAGTTGTTGATTACAAAAAGTGCCGACAACGGCGAAACATGGTCCGAACCAGCCCTGCTTGATGACAAAGCCGTCTGGCATCAAAGTTGCGGTGCCGTTGATCATCACGACGGAAAAATCTTTCTCGCCTATGAACAGCGCCATCCCAAAGGCCATGTTTGGCCTGGAACCAAGCCTGTCCTGCTTGCCGTCAAAGAGACGGACGATCTCACAAAGCGAGAAAATTGGCATTTTTCACAACCATTTGATCCTGACTATCTTCTGACTCTTGGCAATCCCGTCGGCATCAATGTGCTACCACCCAATTTCTATCATTCCCCAAAATCGGCCGGCGGTATTTTGGAGACAAACGTCGTCAGGCCGAAAACAGGACCGTTCGCAGACAAAGACGGCCACACCGTCGCCCTGTTGATGCGCGCCAATACGGGGCATCCTGACATCGGCGCCGTTCTCAAAGGCACGGAAAATCCAGACGGCACGCTTTCCATCGGCCGGTTCGAAGCCGCTGGCGGCATGGAATGGTTTTTCATCCACATTCCAGGAGCCAACATGAAATTCCATCTCGCTTTCGATTCCGTCACCAACCTCTTCTGGCTCGTCCATTCACAGATGGATGGCATCCACCATGACCGAAGCCGCCTCGCACTCTCCTATTCTCCAGACCTCCTCAATTGGACATTCGCGGGACTCGTCGCCGCCGCCCCGTCCTACAACAGCGCACGTCACTATGCCACGATGATCATCAGTGGCGATGACATTTTCATACTCAGCCGTTCCGGTGACGAATTCGCCCACTCCCCCCATGACGGAAATATCACGACATTCCATCGAGTCAAGAACTTCCGCAAGCTCATTTACTGAACAACTGAAAACCGCATGACTCCTATGATTTGAAATCAAAAAACAAACCAGATTTCCGTCTGGATGATTTCTTGATTTTTTACAAATGCTCCTTTATTGTATCATTAATTGTATCTTGAACAGAAAACCTTTTTACCATTAAAATTTAATAGGAGCAAACCATGTTCGACCTGTCACGCCGTTCATTCTGCAAAACCGTCATCGCATCCGCCGCCGTGTCGGCCTTCAAGCCTGCCAACCTCTTCGCCGCCGATGGAACAGCCCCGAATCTACGCTTCGGCGTCGTCAGCGACGTCCATATCACATCATTGGCCAGCACGGACTATTGGGAGAAGACACTTCGTTGGTTTGATGCCAACAAAGTCGATGCCGTCATGGTCGCAGGAGACATCGCCGACTGGGGGCTTGTCGAACAACTACAGAATTATGCTACTGCATGGTATAAAGTCTTCCCGAATGATACGGCTGCCGACGGCCGCCATGTCGAAAAGGTCTTCGTCTGCGGCAATCATGACCACGAAGGCTTCTACTATGTCTATCACGACAAGGAGAAACGCGACGAAGCCTTCCAGAAGTCCATCGTGAAAGACCGCAAGGCCGCATGGGATCTCTGCTTCCATGAAGAGTTCAAGGAAATCTACGCCAAGCAGGTCAAAGGCTACACGTTCATCGGCGGCCATTGGGGCTTCCATCAGAACATCGAAAAGTTCATGGACGAATACAAGTCGAAGCTTGATCCGAATCTTCCGTTCTTCTACGCGCAGCATCCGCATCCGAAGGACACCATCTATGGTCCGTGGGCATGGGGGCACGACAACGGCGCTTCCACGCGTGCCTTCTCCAAGACGCCCAACGCTATCGTCTTCACTGGCCATTCGCACTATCCGCTGACAGATGAATCCGGCATTTGGCAGGATACGTTCACTTCCATCGGAACCGCCTCTCTCCGCTATATCGGACATCGCTATAACCGCGAAAACAGCGGTTACGGCGGTGGCCCCGTCGAACAAATGCCCCGCATGAAGGACGGCCACAGCAAACATGGCATGCTCGTTTCCGTGTTCGACGATCATATCGACATCGCCCGCCGTGACTTCCAAAACGACGAAAGTCTTGGCGAGGACTGGGTCCTCCCACTGCCGCTCTGCAAGGAGAAGCCCTACGCCATTCCGCCGCGCGCCATCAAAGCACGCGAAAATCTGCCTGTTTTCGAAGCCGATGCCGGCAAGCTGATCACCGCTGAAGACGTCGACGGAAAGGATCGCCGTGGAACGCCCACGCCGCAGACAGTCGTTACTTTCCCGACGGCGTTGGCTGGCGGCCGCGCCTTCGACTACGAAGTGCAGGCCGAACTGAACTACTACGACGTGACACGCGTCTTCTGCACGAAACGCGTCTTCGCTCCAGACTACTTCCGCACCACGTCAAAGCTTTCGAAGGAAGGCAAATGCGTCTTCGCACGCGTCGCCGAAGTGCCCGAACACGTTGATATTCGCTTCGTCGTCACGCCGATCGATTGCTACGGCAATCGCGGCAAATCCATCTACAGCAAGAAGTTCAAACTTGGCGAAGCCAAGAAGTAAAAAAAGAGTTATTAGCAAAAAAGGCTAGGGAAACACAACCATTCCCTAGCCTTTTTTTATTTTCCCAGAATCCTAGAATTCTAGAATCCTAGTTGCAATGTCACAGCGTTCCAAGAAGCCTTCGGCAGCGTGAAAACGGCTTTGCCGTCCTTTACGGCGAAATCTGCCAGATCGACAGGCGTGACATTATTTGGATTATCCGCCGTGTTGACGGCTTTCAAGTCGTCGTTAAAGAGCGACTTCCAGCTCTTCAACGACGGCGTTCCGCCGAACGCGCGCAGTTCCATGCTGACCTCCATCGGCTCCGTCAGCGAGCGGTTCACGGCGAAAATCATTAACTGCCGTGTCGTTTCATCATACGTGAACGCAGTGGACAGCGTGTTGATGCCTTTCCGATGGTCGCTGTCGTAGGTGGGCGATGTCACAAGAGGTTTAAGCACAACGCCTTTAGCAAGATTGGACGTCAGCAGGAACGGATGGTATGTGGTCTGTGTCCAGCAACGTCCGTTCGGCTCCGTCATGATTGTGCCGATGACGTTCACGAGTTGTGCCATACAGGCGATCTTCACACGATCCGCATGGTTCAAAATGGAAATCAGCTGATCGCCGACGACCAACGCATCTTCCATCGTATAAACATCTTCGATCATGTGCCGCGCGGGAACCCACTTCGGATCGGGGCATGTGGATTCGTTTTCATGGTACCACACATTCCATTCGTCCAACGCGATATTCATGCGGCGTTTCTGATGTTTGTCCGCCTGCACAGCGTCGCAAACGGCCGCCGTGCCTTCCATCATGCCGCTGAGCGTGTCTGCTTCGCCCATAAAATTGGCGCTGTCGCCATTGCGGTTGCCGAGATAGCAGTGGATGGAGAGATAATCCGCCAGATGGTAGCACGACTGGAGGGCTTTCCACCGCCATGTCATGTCGCTGAAGCCGTCGGCGATGATATGGATGGTCGGATCCGTCCATTTCATGACTTTAGCGGCCTCCAATGCGATTCGCGCGTATTCGTCGGCCGTCTTCATGCCGATCTGCCATGCGCCGCCCATCTCGTTGCCGAGCCCCCAATATTTGATATTGAAAGGCTCCTCCGCGCCATTTTTGCGGCGTAAATCGCTCCAGTAGGTGCCGCTCGGATGGTTGCAATATTCCACAAGATTGCGGGCCTCCTCCGGACCGCGCGTGCCAAGATTCACGGCCAGATACGGCTCCGCTCCAATCTTGCGGCACCATGCGACGAATTCATGCAGGCCGAATTGGTTCGTCTCAATCGTCCCCCATGCCAATTCCAGCCGCGTCGGACGGTTTTCTTTCGGTCCAATCGTGTCCTCCCATTTGTAGCCCGAAACGAAATTTCCGCCCGGATAACGGACGAGTCCGAGATTCAGCGGCTTCACAAGATCGATCACATCCTGCCGGAAACCGTCTGCATCCGCAGTCGGATGACCAGGCTCGTACATGCCCGTATAGATATGGCGTCCAAGATGTTCGATAAGAACGCCGAACATCGTCCGCTCCACGTTACCAACCTGATAATCTTTATCAACGATGATTTTCGCCTGTTGCATGATTTCTCCTTTACATGGTAAATTTAATGAAAATTTTCAGAAATATACTTGCATCATAAATCCTTTTCAAATTGTGCAAACCGCCGACATGGAACTATATTTCTATACCTATAATTTTTTGTCCACTCAAATCAAAACAAAGGAACAAAATCATGCGCGACGGTATCATTCTTTGGGAAGCCCACCGCGGTGGCGGCGGCGGTTATGAAATGCCTGAAAGTTGCAAGCTTTCATTCGAATACGGC